>ERZ791840.3-NODE-3-length-299727-cov-22.749289_pt1 | contig 299727 bp, 238 predicted proteins | sample MGYA00510291_ERZ791840 | MGnify/ENA primary metagenome ERZ791840 (study PRJEB30046, sample SAMN00715256) | human gut metagenome | study: EMG produced TPA metagenomics assembly of the A metagenome-wide association study of gut microbiota in type 2... | reverse complement strand
CAATTGCTATTTACATAGGAATTGCGAACCTGATAGGACTGCTTGGTTTCAAGCCGCCAACTAAGGATATGAATGTTACAGCAACACTGGCATTGATGAGTATAGTGCTTATTGAGGTCGCAGGAATCAGAGCCAGAGGAACTAAAGGCTGGCTTAAGAGTTTTGCAGAGCCAATGCCTATAATACTTCCTATTAATATTCTGGAAGTATTTATCAAGCCCTTATCACTTTGCATGCGATTATTCGGTAATGTTTTAGGTTCATTTGTAATCATGGAATTATTAAAGATGGTAGTTCCGGCAGTTTTACCGGCAGTATTCAGTTGTTACTTCGATATATTCGATGGACTGATACAGGCGTATGTTTTCGTATTCTTAACTGGTCTTTTTATAAAAGAGGCTACAGAGTAAGAGTATATGTAACAAGAATAAATGTTTTAAAAAGGAGATTATTATTATGTCAACAATTTTAGTAGCAATCGGAGCAGGTATAGCAGTATTAACAGGTATCGGTGCTGGTCTTGGTATCGGTAAGGCAACAAGCAGTGCAGTAGATGCTATCGCAAGACAGCCAGAGGCAGAAAGCAAGATTAGTAAGTCACTTCTTTTAGGTTGTGCCCTTGCAGAGGCAACAGCTATTTATGGTTTCGTTATCGCCCTTCTTATAATCCTTTTCTTAGGCTAATAACATTTATGGGAAAGATGACTAAGACAAGATAGAAAGGAAGGCGAAGCTAGTGTTAAGTATAGATCCATGGAATATATTATGGACAGTAGTCAATCTGCTCGTCTTATATCTGGTGTTTAAGAAGTTCCTGTTTAAGCCTGTTATGAAAGTAATCAATGCAAGAGAAGATATGATTAAGCAGCAGTTTGATGATGCTAAGAAGAGTCAGGAAGAAGCAGATGCATTAAAGGCTTCATATGACGAAAAGCTTGAAAGTGCGAAGACTGAAGCTGATGAGATTATTGTAAATGCTAGAAACAGAGCACAGGAAGAGCATGAGGCAGCTTTGGAAAAGACCAGAAAAGAAACAGAAGTAATGCTTGAAAAGGCAAAGGCTGATATAGCTACAGAGAAAGAGAAAGCAACGGAAGCTGCACAGGCAGATATTGCAAGACTCGCTCTCATAGCTGCAAGAAAAATTGTAAAGACAGGTGATGCTCATGACGCAGGCAGCAGTAAATAATGCAATAGTTTTACACCGGTTGTCTGTGAGCAGAGAGGATGTAAGAAGGGCTGATGAGTTATACAGCAAAACTTCAGAACTTCAGAAAATTCTCACGAATCCTGAAATACCTCTTGCAAAGAAATACGACATCATTGATAAAGTATTTGCACTTGATGATACCAAGGAGCTTATGAAGAATTTCATTAAAGAAATGTGTAAGCTTGGTTATTGTGATGAGATGAGAGACATATTTGATTCATATTATAGAATTGATGATGAGGCAAACCACATTTTAAAAGCAGAGCTTATAAGTGCAGACAGCAGTGATGAAGATGATAATGCAAAGCAGGCACAGGATTTCTTAAAGAGCAGATATCCGGATTATACAATTGAACTGACAAAGACAGTGGATGCGGATCTCTTAGGCGGATATGTTATAAGAGCACATCACAAGGAATACGACAGAAGTTTTGAAGGACGTTTTTGTCAGCTTGAAAGAAAATTAACTGGGAGGTGACCCCTGTGGGCGCAATTAGTGCAACAGATATTATCTCCATTATCCAGAGTGAGATTGAGAATTTCAATTGGGATGAAGCAAGCCGTGAGACCGGTAATGTAATATGGGTCGGTGATGGAATTGCTACTGTATACGGTATTGACCATGCAATGTATGGTGAAATCGTAGTATTTGATAATGGAGTAAAAGGAATGGTTCAGGATATCCGTGAGAATGAGATAGGTGTTATCTTGTTCGGCAGGGATACAGGAATCAAAGAAGGAACTAAGGTTGTAAGAACCAAGAAGAAAGCCGGAATTCCGGTAGGCAGCGCATTTGTAGGAAGAGTAATCAATGCACTTGGTGAGCCTATTGATGGAAAAGGCGATATTAAAGAAGAAGATTACAGACCAATTGAGGAAGATGCTCCTGGTATCGTAGACCGTAAGTCTGTAAGCACACCAATGGAAACAGGAATACTTTCAATCGATTCAATGTTCCCAATTGGCCGTGGACAGCGAGAACTTATCATTGGTGACCGTCAGACTGGTAAGACATCAATTGCCACAGATACAATTATTAACCAGAAGGGCAAAGGTGTTATCTGTGTATATGTTGCAATCGGACAGAAGGCATCTACAGTTGCCAAGGTCGTTTCAACACTTACTAAGCATGGTGCAATGGATTATTCAATTGTTGTATCTTCAACAGCGAGTGATCCGGCATCACTTCAGTATATAGCACCATACGCAGGAACTGCAATGGCAGAGCATTTCATGCATCAGGGTAAGGATGTTCTTATAGTATATGATGATTTGAGCAAACATGCGGTAGCGTACAGAGCACTTTCCCTTCTGCTTGAGCGTTCACCTGGACGAGAGGCTTATCCTGGAGATGTATTCTATCTTCATTCAAGACTTCTTGAAAGATCAAGCCGTTTAAGTGATGCGTTAGGTGGAGGCTCAATAACAGCACTTCCTATAATAGAGACACAGGCTGGTGATGTATCAGCATACATTCCAACAAATGTTATCTCTATCACAGATGGTCAGATATTCCTTGAAACTAACCTGTTTAATTCAGGTATGAGACCAGCCGTTAATGTAGGTCTTTCAGTTTCACGAGTTGGTGGTGCAGCCCAGACTAAGGCAATGAAGAAGGCATCAGGAAGCATAAGAATTGACCTTGCACAGTACAGAGAGATGGAAGTATTCACACAGTTTGCATCAGATCTTGATGATGCAACCAAGGCACAGTTACAGCACGGAAAAGCCCTTATGGAGCTTTTAAAGCAGCCACTCTGCCATCCGCTTTCAATGCATGAGCAGGTTATGACACTTATTATGGCTAACAACGGCGTATTTGACGAGATACCTACTAAGGAAGTTAAGAAGCACCAGATAGGATTACTTGAATTCTTAGACCTCAAGCATCCTGAATTAGGAAAGCAGATTGAGGAAAAGAAAGAGATTAATGACGAGCTGGTTAATAATATTCTGGAAGCAGTTAAAGAATTTGCTTAAAGCATATGCTAAAAGAAAGGTAAGAGTATAGATATGGCAAACACAAAGGAAATTCAGGATCGAATAAAAAGTATCAATGATACATTAAAGATTACTAATGCCATGTATATGATTTCTTCTTCCAAGCTTAAGAAGTCTAAAAAAATGCTTTCAGATACGGAACCATACTTCTATACTTTGCAGTCAGAGATGAGCCGTATCTTAAGACATATACCTGATATAAGCAGTATATATTTTAAGACAAATGAGGATAAAGAGGCCACAGAAAGAAAGGTAGGCTACATCGTCATTACGGCAGATAAGGGACTTGCAGGTTCATATAATCATAATGTCTTAAAGATAGCTGGCGAGCAGCTTGAAAAGAATCCTAACCATTCATTATTCGTATTAGGAGAACTTGGACGACATTATTTTGAACAGCGAGGTATTGAGATTGAGAAGCAGTTCCACTATACAGTTCAGAATCCTACTCTTAACAGAGCAAGAAATATTTCAGAAGAAATAATAGAACTGTACAGAAAAGGCGAGCTTGATGAGGTGTATATCATATACACAAGTATGATTAATGCCATTCAGGAAGAAACCCAGATAGAACAGCTCCTGCCACTTAAAAAGGCAGATTTCAATATTCAGATACCGGTTGATTTCAAGCGTGAGGAACTTGCGTTGAAACCTTCACCAGAAGTAGTTATGGACAGGATTGTACCTGATTACATAGTTGGTTTCGTATACGGAGCTTTAGTAGAGTCGTTCTCCTGCGAGCAGAATGCCCGTATGATGGCAATGGAGGCTGCATCAAAGAGTGCAAAGGATATGCTGCACGACCTTGATATCCAGTACAACAGAGCCAGACAGGCAGCAATCACACAGGAGATAACAGAGGTTATCGCTGGTGCAAAGTCGCAGAAGAAGAAACGTAAGAAATAGCGGTGGAATGGAGACAATATGAGTAATAAAGGAAAGATTATACAGGTAATGGGACCTGTTGTCGATGTAGCGTTCGATGATGAGAACCTTCCGGCAATCAGGGACGCACTTGAAGTTAATAATGGTGATAAAAAATGTGTAATGGAAGTTGCACAGCACATCGGTAACGATACAGTCCGTTGCATCATGCTTGCTTCCAGTGAAGGTCTTTGCAGAGACATGGAAGTAACAGCTACAGGCAGTGGAATCAAGACTCCGGTTGGTGAGAAGACACTTGGCCGTCTCTTTAATGTATTAGGAGAGGCTATTGATGGCGGTGAGCAGCCAGATACAGAGGAAAAGTGGGAAATCCACAGAGAACCACCAACATTTGAAGAACAGAATCCAGCAGAAGAAATTCTTGAGACTGGTATCAAGGTAATTGACCTTTTAGCACCTTATGCCAAGGGTGGTAAGATTGGTCTGTTTGGTGGTGCCGGAGTTGGTAAGACAGTTCTTATTCAGGAACTTATCAGCAATATTGCAACAGAGCATGGTGGATATTCAATATTCACAGGTGTAGGAGAAAGATCAAGAGAAGGTAACGACCTCTGGACAGAAATGAAAGAGTCGGGCGTTCTTGAAAAAACTGCCCTGGTGTTTGGTCAGATGAATGAACCACCTGGAGCACGTATGCGTGTTGCTGAGACAGGACTTACAATGGCTGAATATTTCCGTGATGAGAAGCATCAGAATGTGCTTTTATTCATTGATAATATATTCCGTTTTACACAGGCTGGTTCAGAGGTTTCAGCACTTCTTGGACGTATGCCTTCAGCCGTAGGTTATCAGCCAACACTTGCAACTGAAATGGGTGAATTACAGGAGAGAATTGCTTCTACAAAGAATGGTTCTGTAACATCAGTACAGGCAGTATATGTACCTGCCGATGACCTTACTGACCCTGCACCTGCAACAACATTTGCACATCTTGATGCAACTACAGTTCTTTCAAGAAAGATAGTTGAACAGGGTATCTACCCAGCCGTAGACCCACTTGATTCTACATCAAGAATTCTTGAGCCGGACATTGTAGGTGAGGAGCATTATGAGGTAGCAAGAAAGGTTCAGGAAATCCTCCAGAAATACAAGGAATTACAGGATATCATTGCTATTCTTGGTATGGAAGAGCTTGCAGATGAAGATAAGGTTACAGTATTCAGAGCAAGAAAGATTCAGAAATTCTTATCACAGCCATTCCATGTTGCTGAGAACTTCACAGGTATTCCTGGTGTATATGTCCCATTAAAGGAGACTATAAGAGGTTTCAAGGCAATTATTGATGGTGAGATGGACGAATATCCTGAGAACGCATTTTTCAATGTAGGAACTATAGATGATGTTATTAAAAAGGCTGAGAAGATGCAGTAACATCCTGCCAGAAAGGAAAAACTAATGGCTACAAGTTCATTTTATTTAAAAGTAATATCAGCTAACCGGGTGTTTTTCGCTGGCAAATGCCGTTCTCTGATTGTGCCTGAGTTCGATGGACAGAAGGAAATTCTTGCCCATCATGAAGACATGGTTATTGCAATTGATGAAGGTCAGATGAGGTTCCAGCCGGAGGGCAGCGACGAGTGGATTCATGCTGTTGTTGGAATGGGATTTGTTGAAATCGTTAACAACCGTGTAACTCTTCTTGTTGAGACAGCAGAAAAGCCTGAGGAAATCGATGTAAGAAGAGCAGAGGAAGCTAAGCAGAGGGCTGAGGAGAGACTTCGCCAGAAGCAGAGTATCCATGAGTATTATCACTCAAGAGCAGCACTTGCAAGAGCTATGGCAAGACTTAAGGCAACATCTGGAAAGTAGAATTTATGATACATATATGGGTTTGCACCTGCCAGAATGCTTGTGAATAGCATTCTGGCAGGTGCTTTTTGTCGTGCAGGTGTAATGGGGTAGCCATGGAGTGGTGGATTGGACGTTAAAGTAGATGGAAGGCGCGTTGAAGTCCAAAAGGGAAGAGTCAGTCTGACGATTTGGACCTTAGAGAGGTGTGATGCACAGAGAAAGTCCAAAAGGGGTGCCGAAGCATGTAGAATTGTTCTTTATAAGATACTTGTAAATAAATATTCAGCTTGCTATAATATGCAAGATGTATTTTGTATACACAAATAAAGTGATTGGAATTAACAAAATACACAATCAGGGAGGAACTAAAGATGTTATCTATGAAAGAAGCGATAGAGAATTACGTGGAAGGTTGTGTTGGGAAGGTTGACTGTCCAGCATACAAGCTTTTTATGAAAGCCATACTTGCAGGAATGATGATTGCATTTGGCGCAGCCGGAAGCAGTGTGGCAGCACATGATATCGTCAATGTAGGAATTGCACGTCTGGTTGCAGGAGTTGTATTCCCAATGGGACTTATGATGGTTGTTATGACAGGTGCTGAGCTTTTCACGGGAGATTGTCTGGCAATTATGGCAACTGTACAGAAGAAACATACAGCACATAAGCTTATACGAATGCTTGTCGTAGTATATTTTGGCAATCTTCTTGGCTCGTTAATGCTTACATGTATTGATTATGTAAGTGGGCAGTATAATTATTCATCGGGAATACTTGGTGCATATACAATTAAAGTAGCACTTGGAAAATGTAATCTTGATTTTACAACAGCGCTTGCATCGGGAATATTATGTAATATACTTGTGTGCGCAGCAGTTATGCTTGCGGCACGTGCAAAGGATGTAACCGGAAAACTGTTATGCTGTTTTTTTATAATACTGCTTTTTGTTGTAAGCGGTTATGAGCACTGTGTTGCTAATATGTATTATGTACCTGCAGGGATGATAGCAAAACTTAATCCATTATATGTGAAAGATGCTATGGAGCAATATGGTTATACAGCACAGCAGCTTGGTACATTGAATATACCGAATTTTATATTTAATAATCTTATTCCTGTTACAATAGGTAATATTGTTGGAGGAATGGCATTCTTCGGAATACCGTTGATGTATATTAATGGTGTTGGTGGAAAGAAGGCGTGAGACATATCTTAAAGTATATGGATACGGATTGATGATTTAGAAGAAAATATATTATTACCTATGATTATTCCTTTAGAAACCATTAAAGCATAGGAAGATGTGCAGTAGAAGAATCACAGACGAACACAGACTTACGTATAATATGGACATGAACCAAAATCTGATAATATATTCCTGCAAGTTCCATTATGAAGATTGGCACCTGAAACATGGTGCTTTTTTCTTTACACAAAAATTACATGGTTTCGGAGAATATTATATCGGTGGATAAAAATGTTATCATCTACTACGAAAAAATATGAACATAAATGATGGGGCAAAATAGTGTATCGTCCAACCAGGCAATACATTTGCATCTGACAGCAACATGGTCGCAGAATATAGAGCAGAACCTATAAGAAGATATTATTTCTATTGCTTATAGGCAGAAATATTAGGATTTCTGCTCATATAGCGCAGATTTCATTGTAAATACCTATAAATGATGGAAAACCACATTATCTATAGGCAATCTTTAGCTTTCTGGCAAGGATAATGTCTGATTCGAGAGAAGAATGTATAGAAAATACCTATAAGCTGTCAGAATATACGACTACCTATAGGTATCATGACAAAAAAATCAGACAAGACACTTTTTCATCAATAATAATATGCCTATAAATCTTGAAATATAGATATTCTTATAGGAAATGTTTAACAACATTATAGTGAATTTATCCAATAAATGCTACTAAATCAGAGTCTTGAACGTTATTCAGTAACAGATTTCTTGGCAGAACAGCAAGTCTTAACCAGACATATGTCAATACGGATTTAATATCTTATGTTTCAGTTGGCATTGCGTGCACAATAATATTGCAACTCAGATATATAAAGCTGAAGTGCAGAGCATAAGAAAAACACCTCTTAATCAGCAATATACATTCTGATTAAGAGGTGTTTTTCTTCGTCCATTATTAGTAAGTATACTCATGGCGAGGGCAATAATAAAATGCCTGAAGCTGACTGTTACGGTTATAGGTAACTGTATAACAATCGGCTGGTGCATCAGCATAAGTCTCAGGATTAACTCTGATAGTTATTGTCTGTCTGTGAGACTGTCCACTGTTACCGTGTTCTGCACTGGTATTATCCTGTCCTACACCTTTGAGATTACTGATAGTCTGGACTGGGTACACTTTTGAATTGCTAATAACTCCATTTGCTGCAATAATCCCTCCTTGGACCTTATTTCAAAATGTTACTTCTACATTATATATCGGTTAAATGCGTTATATTATTACATTGAATTTCTTTATAAAAATGTATGATAGAGGAAGATAATGCGTAAGATAAGCCCCATTCCGGACTAATCCAGAGTGGGGCTTATCTTTACGCATAAGCAGTTAATGCTTAATTAATCAATTTCTTTTTTCTTAATTCTGTCAAGATAATCTTTAGTTTCCTTAGCAACCACACCGTTTAAAGCAACGAGTGCAATAAGGTTAGGAATAGCCATCAGACCATTAAATATATCTGCAATTGTCCATACCGCAGATACTGTCATATAAGGACCGATGAATACGCAGAGGATATATACCCATCTGTATGCCTTGATACATTTCTTCTTACCATTAGTAAGGTATTCAAGGCAGCGCTCAGAATAGTAGTCCCAGCCAAGAATAGTTGTAAATGCAAAGAATACGAGGCATAACATAAGAATAAATGAAGCAACTCCATCAGGGAATGGAAGTCCTAACTGGAATGCTTTAGTTGTTACTGCAACACCTTCAAGTCCCATATCGTAAGCTCCTGTAAGAACAATTGCAATACCTGTAATTGAACAGATGATAATAGTATCAATAAAAGTACCTGTCATAGATACAAGACCCTGACGTACAGGTTCATTGGTACGGGCAGCGGCAGCGGCAATAGGTGCACTACCAAGACCGGCCTCATTAGAGAAGATACCTCTTGCAATACCCTTCTGCATAGCTACAACCATGGCACCAAGGGCACCACCAGCAGCGGCCTTAAGACCAAATGCACTCTGCACAATTGTAAGGATGGCAGCAGGAACATCTGTAATATTAAATAAAATAATAAGAATACCTGCTAAAAAATATGTTGCAGCCATGAAAGGAACAATAACCTGAGCAACTTTAGAAATTCTCTGGATTCCACCAATAAGAACAAGAGCAACACAGAATGTAAGGATAAGACAGCTTATAACTACAGTCCATGAATATGTTCTTCCAAATAATGAAACAGTCCATGTGTTGTTAGGATCAAAGAAATTATTAACAGCAGAAGAGATTCCGTTTACCTGTGTAAATGTACCAATTCCTAAAAGACCAACGCCTATACCAAAGAAAGCAAATATCTTGGCAAGCCATTTCCACTTAGGTCCCATACCATGTTCAATATAGTTAAAAGGACCACCAACAACATGACCATCTTCGTCAACCTGTCTGAACTTAACTGCTAAAAGACATTCTGCGTACTTAGTAGCAGTACCAACTAAGGCAGCAAGCCACATCCAGAATAATGCACCAGGACCGCCTGAGACAATAGCAGTAGCAACACCTACGATATTACCTGTACCAATTGTTGCTGAAAGTGCTGTACATAGTGCTGCGAAACTGCTCACTTCACCGTGCTTTCCATCAGTTTCGTCTTTGAAAATGTACTTAAAAGCACGACCAAGATTAGTAAACTGAACACCCTTAAGTCTGATAGTAAGAAACAGACCAACTGAAAGTATAAGGACAATGAGTGGAATTCCCCAGACATATGCGTCAATAGTATCGAGAATAGTATTGATTTTACTAAACATATTATGTATTCTCCCTTTTTATAAAAAATTAAGACAAATTTTACCACAAAACAACATTTTTTTCAATTGAATACTGTTATTTCCTAATATAATAAATAATTTTGTTAAATGTTGCTTATTGACAAACTCTGTCAATTTATATATTATTGTTGAAAACAAAGGCGTTTTGCAGATAAAGCAAGACGCTTTTTCCTTATTATTAAGGTATTATCCGGAAGATATAATCGGGAGAGACTGTTTAAAAATGCAGCGCCGAAGGTGACAGCGAAAACTCTCAGGCAAAAGGACCGGTTATGGACGGAACTCTGGAGAGCTGTGTAGATACAGCACCGAAGAAGCAATTTCTAAGCAGAGGGATGAGGAATATTGAGGCTGATTTGCTTGGGGAGAATCTTTCAGGTTTTTAACAGAGGCATAGGTGTATTAAAGTGCGCCTGTAGCCTCTTGTTTTTATGTAAAGATATATTAGGAAGGGAATCTTCTTAGGAATCTTGATAAGGCGGGATTGCAAGGCACGAAAAGGCTAAAGCAAAGGAGAGAAACATTATGAAGACAGACATTGAAATTGCACAGGAAGCAGTAATGGAGCCAATTAAGAATGTTGCAGCCAGATGCGGCATAAGCGAGGATGATCTTGAATTATACGGAAAGTATAAGGCTAAGATATCAGACGAGTACATTAACAGTGTCAAAGACAATGAAGATGGAAAGTTAATTCTTGTTACAGCCATTAATCCAACTCCGGCAGGAGAGGGAAAGACAACAATTACTGTAGGGCTTGGAGAAGCATTTGGAAAGCTTGGCAAGAAGGCAGTTATAGCACTTCGTGAGCCATCACTTGGTCCGTGTTTCGGTATCAAAGGTGGAGCAGCAGGTGGCGGATATGCACAGGTTGTTCCTATGGAAGAGCTTAATCTGCATTTTACAGGCGATTTCCATGCAATCACATCAGCTAATAACTTATGTGCGGCACTTCTTGATAACCATATACAGCAGGGCAACGAACTTGGAATTGACCCAAGATGTGTTACATGGAAAAGATGTATGGATATGAACGACCGTGTTCTTAGAAATATAGTTGTAGGTCTTGGTTCTAAGGTTGATGGAACTGTAAGAGAGGATCATTTTGTTATCACAGTTGCGTCAGAGATTATGGCAGTATTATGTCTTGCAACAGATATGAAAGATTTAAAGGAAAGACTCGGCAAGATGGTAGTTGCTTACAATTATCAGGGACAGCCTGTTACTGCTGCAGATATCAAGGCAGTAGGTTCAATGGCTGCATTGTTAAAGGATGCATTAAAGCCTAACATTATCCAGACACTTGAGCATACTCCAGCATTAGTACATGGTGGACCATTTGCTAATATTGCACATGGCTGTAATTCAGTAAGAGCAACTAAGACTGCACTCAAGATGGCAGATTATGTAATCACAGAGGCAGGATTTGGCGCAGATTTAGGAGCTGAGAAGTTCTTTGACATCAAGTGCCGTAAGTCAGGCTTAAAGCCGGATGCAGTTGTATTAGTAGCAACAGTAAGAGCACTCAAGTACAATGGCGGAGTTCCTAAGACAGAATTATCAGAAGAGAATCTTGATGCATTAAAGAAAGGTATTGTAAATCTTGAAAAGCACATAGAGAATCTTCATAAATACGGTGTGCCTGTAGTTGTTACACTTAATGCATTTGTATCAGATACACAGGCAGAATTAGATTATATACAGAAGTTCTGTGAAGACAAAGGCTGCGAATTCGCCCTTGCCAAAGTATGGGAAAAGGGTGGAGAAGGCGGAATTGAGCTTGCAGAAAAGGTTCTTAAGACGCTTGAGACAAAGAAGAGCAATTTCCATTGTCTGTATGAAACAGACCAGCCGGTTAAAGCAAAGATTGAGACAATTGCTAAAGAAATATATGGTGCAGGAAGTGTTAATTATTCGGCAGCAGCTAATAAGCAGATTGCACAGCTTGAACAGTTAGGATTTGGTAATCTTCCAATCTGTATGGCTAAGACACAGTATTCGCTTTCAGACGATCCGACATTACTTGGCCGTCCGGAAGGATTTGAGATGAATGTAAGAGAAGCATATGTATCAGCCGGTGCAGGCTTCATAGTAGTGCTTACAGGTTCAGTAATGACAATGCCAGGACTTTCAAAATCACCAGCGGCATATAATATAGATGTTAATGATGATGGGGTAATAACTGGGTTATTCTAGAAAAAGTGACTCCCGGGAGTGGGAGGCAGGTGGTTTGTGGGGTGTGGAATCCCTCCGGTAAACTGCACTGCATAATAATAAGCATTGAGTGTTTAGGTAATTATACCATCCGCTAACGATGTCTACGCACATCCATGTGCGAGACATCTCACACGCCATCCATGGCGTGTGTACGCTTTGGTTTACTTATGACTCAATGCTTTTATTATGCGCACAGTTTACAGTCGGAATACCGCACCCCACAAACCACCTGCCTCCGAACTTCCGGGAGTTTTTCTATAAGGGAGGGAGACATTTATGAATAGAACAAGATGTAAATGGTGTTTGGGAGATGAATTACTTTTGTCATATCATGACCAAGAGAGGGGGAGTTCTTTTACATAATGATAAAAAACATTTTGAATATATAACATTAGAAGTAATGTAATGTGGTTTGAATTGGCTAATGATGCTAAAAAAAGAGATATAATTAGAGATAATTTCAGAAAATATAATAAACAAAATTTTATATAAATTAGACGCTTTGAAACAAATTGATACAAGTTTTATGATAAATTTATATAAAGCTTTATAATTAGATATGAACTTGCATAGCTCAAATTAGAAAATTCCATCTATGCAAGTTTTTCTATATTTTGAAGGAGAACAATTAAATTTTTTCTGAAATACAGTAGCTAAATAATTAGCATTAGAAAAGCCAGTTTTATAAGCTATCTGACTAATTGATAATTGTGTATTTCCAAGTAATAACTGAGCATGTTGCAATTTGGTTGCTGTTAAATAATCAGTATAAGAACAGCCAGTTACTTCTTTGAATAATCGAGAAAAATGTGATGTTGATAAAGATATGTATTTAGCAGCATCATCTATTGTAGGATTATACTCCAGATTATTTTCAATATAAACAAGAACGTCATGTATTCGCGAATCAAATTTATTAAAAAGCAATTGTGAAGATTCTATAGGCAAATGTTCCTGATATATTGTAAAAAATAATTTATGTAACATACCAGTTAAAATTAGTTGCGAATAAGGAGTATTATTGTTATATTCCTGATACATTTCTTCAAACTGGGATTTTATCTTTATTTGCGATTCAGGTAAAAAATGCAAATAGTCTGTACATAATATGTCAAATTCTGATTGTCCAACTAAATTAATTGCTGGCTGTAATGCTTCAAGTCTAAATTTAATTATGTATCGTTCATAGGGAATATCAGACATTGCACAATTTCGATGATATACATTCGGTTTACTTATCCCAACATCTCCGGAATGTGCAATTTTAATATTTTCATAGGAAAACCATTTACGATCTCCACTGACAAGATATCCTAACATATAATGATCAGAGGCTGCTTGCATGTGTGGCATAGAATATGATGCTTCTTTTATCTTGTGGTCTACATGTATTATCTCATTTGAACTCAGAGGGATTGGCATTTGTATCTCCTTATATTCATTATATTGTATACATAATAGCATCAAATTAGAGAAAATACAACAAAATTGATATTATATTTAATGTAATCATTAATAAAAACTCATATAATTTCATACATACTAAAAGGATTAAACATGGAGGTTATATGAAGAAACAAAATATTTATTTAAAACTATCTGTGAAGTATATTTACTATTTTTTATTATTTATTGTATTTTCTTATTTTTTATCCCATATCTTAGTTGAAGGTTCCCGAATAATATCTGTAGCAATTAATGATATGATTGCGGGTAAGTTTGTTAATCTTAAATCAATTTTTTTTACAATATTGATTTTTGTTATCCTATCTACGTTAATTTCTTTTTTTAAGAAACTTTGTGGAGAGCAATTTAGTTTGGTAATACAGAAGGAAAGCAAGAATTATATTGTAAAAAAAATTGAAGAGATTGAATATGCATACATTAATGAACATACAGGAACTCTAATTACAAAATTAATTTCCGATATTGAAAAAATAGGCCAACTTTATTCTGAAATAATCCCAGAGATTTTTCAATCAATTATTACAATTATAGCATTGAGTTATTCAATATTTAAAATGGATTGGATACTCTTACTGAGTATTGTGATTTGCTATCCTTTAGTAATGTGTATAAGCAACAATCTAGCTAAAAATATTAATAGATTAGCAAAGTCTAGGAGAGCAAAGTATGATGAATTGACACAAGTAGCTAATGATGATATTGCAGGAATTGCAATAGCACGTAGCTATGGTTTAAATAAAATATTAAATGAACGAGTAGAAAAAATTGCAAACGATATTTTAGGAAATGAAATTTATCGTAATAAGTATCAAGCAATTGGAAACGTAATTCAGAGCTTAGTTAAATGGATTCCTAGTGTTATCTGTTCTCTAATTGCATTGATGGAATTTTTTAAAGGACAGTTATCCATAGGAGATATGATGGCTTTTATTATTTTGTTTAATAAAATATCATCTCCCATGAGTGAATTACCTTTTAAAATAAATGATGGAAGAGAATTATTGATATCAATAAAAAGAATAAATGAGATAATGGCTGCTCCAAAAGAGCATTCAGGAACATATTGTGGAAATACCTCTGATTTATCAAAAACAGAAAGTGTAATATGTTTTAAGGATGTTTCGTTTTGGTATAACTCTAATCGTGAAAAGAGAGTTTTTGATAAATTGAATATAGATATAAAAAAAGGGACTACAACAGCAATTGTAGGATCATCTGGTGTAGGAAAATCTACATTATTTAAAATTATATGCGGTTTAGAAAAAGTAAGAGAAGGAGATTATTACCTATACGAACAAAATTTTAGAAATTGGAATTTAACAGCTGCAAGAAAAGAGATTGCTCTGGTATCACAGAATGTATTTTTATTTGCAGATACAATTTTTTCTAATATTACTTATGGTATGGATGATGTGTCTATAGAAGTCGTGATAGATGCATGTAAAGCTGCGTGTATTCACGATTATATTATTACCTTACCGGATGGATATCAAACTTTTATTGGAGAGAATGGAGTAAATTTGTCGGGCGGACAAAGGCAAAGATTAACTATTGCTAGAGCATTTCTAAAATCATCTTCTATCTTATTATTAGACGAACCAACATCCGCTTTAGATGTAAAAACGGAAGAAGCGATAAATAGAATAATAGAAACAAGAAAGAACAATCAAACAGTGATCATCATTGCTCATAGATTGTCAACTATACGTAATGCAGATGATATTATTGTTTTACATAAAGGTAAAGTCGATGAAAGAGGATGTCATTTTGAATTATTAGGTAAAGAAGGTTTATATTCAAAATTGTACAATAACGAATGTGAAACAGGAATAGAATAAAATTATTAGTATATAGGAGTAGTGCTAATGACACAGAAAAATGTTTTTTGGAAGTTTTTAGGTTTATTAGAAAACAGATTAATGATATATATTGTATCTATAATAATGATGACAACCTTTTATGCTGTATTTGAAGTTACAGGTTCGCTTTTTGTAAAATCTATATTTGATATTGCAGAAAAAGGAAATTATGAAGATGTAAGTGTAACTATTGGATTCTACTTATTGATAGGAATAGTTGCAGTATGTATTGCTTCAATGTTTATGTATATTTACAATAATGAAGCAAAAAAAGGTTCTATAGAAATAAAGAAGAAGGTATTTTCTAAAACATTAAATTTTCCAATGGAATTCTATGATACACATCATAGTGGTGAATTGCTATCACGTTTAATTTATGATACAGATAAAGCAAGTGAAATATATTCATCCAGACTAAGGAGAGTGTTGGCTCCTATAATTTCCGTTTTGGTATATATAATAATAATGTTTATAATCAATCCGGCAATGACATTAGTTCTTGTTCTTTTGAATATTTTACTTTTTTTACTTAATACATTAATATCTAAACCAATGAAAAAAGTAGGAAAAGAGTCCGCAGAAAAAAGTGCAATAATGACAGAAAAATTGTCTAATATGTTGACCGGTATAGAGGTAAATAAAATGTACGATTTTATGCATCATAACCGGAAGAAATATGAACTAGCTAATAAAGAATATTGTTATGTACAGAGGAAAAGAATGTACTTAGTTAGTATTTTAGAATCCCTTAATGTTGCTTTTGATATGTTGTGTGCATTACTTTTTTTAGTTATAGGTATTTATTTTTTACAACATCAATTAGTTTCTTTGGGGGATATTGCAGCAGTATATACTATATATGCTGCACTTAGTTTACAATTTTTGCAATTAGGTAAATATTATCCTGAATTGATGAATTGTATATCTTTTGCAGAGAGAATATTTTCTTTTCTGGATGAGAAAGAAGAATGTACTGAAATGGTAAATGACATACAAATTAATAGCACTTATGAATCTAGTGCAATTAATATTGATAATTTATCTTTTCAATATAATGTAGCTACACCAGTTTTAAATCAAGTAACAATAACAATACCTAAAAAAAAGAATGTGGCATTAATAGGTAGATCGGGATGTGGTAAAAGTACAATAGCAAAACTTCTATTAGGTTTTTATCCAATTTCTTCTGGTGATATTAAATTTTTTGGAAAATCTATTAAAGAGCTTGGATTAGAAAATGTAAGAGCATTGATAGCATATGTTCCTCAAGAAGCATATTTGTTTGAAACAAATATTATCGAGAATATACGATATGGTAAACCGGATGCAACAGATGCAGAAATTATAAATGCAGCAAAATTAGCTAATGCTCATGATTTTATTATGAAGCAAGCCGATAAATATCAAACCATGATAATTGGCAACGGACACAATTTGTCTGGAGGAGAAAAACAAAGAATAGCAATGGCTAGAGCCATAATAAAAAATTCACCAATTATAATTTTAGATGAAGCAACTTCTGCACTGGACAATGAATCAGAATTTCTTATACAAGATACAATTACAAAATTGAAAAAAACAAAAACTATTATTACGATTGCACATAAACAAGCAACCATAGATTTTGCAGATATCGTAATTGAATTATAACAATTGGATTCCTCCCCGAAAAATTGTTTGATAGGAGATGAGAATATCTCTCCAGCCCCAACCTTGCCAAAGACGGGGCGGGGAAGTTGTCCGGTAAAGAAAAGCCCAGCCGTGTATATTAGTAAAATCAAAACCGTATGAAGACGCCGGCACTTGGTAAGCTGGGAAAGCTGCCACAAAGTGGTAGCAAATCCCAGCGAACCTAGTACCGCTGCGTCGGAATCCGAGCGGAAGCGTGTTTTGATTTTACTAATATACACGGCTGGGCGTGCTTTAGGGGAGCAACTTTCTACAGCATAACCCCCGACTTCTCCTTACTTCTCTCAATCATATGATTCAGCTTCTCAAATGGTTTCTGTAAGAACAATCCGATAATCAGCGAAACAACTATATATATTGAAAGAAATGCGAGGTTCTTAATGTAATCATATCTGTACATTCCTGCTATGCATTCTCTTAATGCATCCATTGAATATGGGAAGAGCAGGAATCTGTATATTATCTGGTATGCGTTAGGAAGTACTTCTATAGGGAATGTACCGCCTGAGCCGGCAACCTGTATAACTAGCAGGACAATTCCAAGAGCTTCACCGATATTTCCAAATGCAACAGTAAGGCTGTACATAAAGAAGGTGAATACGAAGCTAGAGAATGCACATGCAACCCAGTAAAGGAATGGGTGGTAACACTGGATTCCTATGTAGAAAAGATTTCCAAGTGTTATAAGCAGTGCTTGAAGCTGTCCAACTGCAAAGAAGATAAAATATCTTCCAAAGAATTTTTCGTATCTCTTTGCGTCTGCTGGAATATCTGGAGCAGGATGCACAGGTGTGTGCATAATAGCAACAAGTATAAGTCCACCAAACCACAGTGCAAGTATTGTGTAGAATGGTGAAGCACTTGTTCCATAGCTTTTAACAGCATATACCTGTTCAGTTGTTATATTTACAGGTGCAGAGAGAAAATCTCCCAAAGTATTAGCATCTGCATTTAACATCTCTGATAATAAACCATATGTATCCTGTTCAGTGATTGTGTTTAATGTATTAATTGCGTTATCAAGCTTTGTCTCAAGGTCACTGAGAAGCTCTTTAGTCTGAGTGAGTGAGCCCGATGTAAGCTTAATTGCAGCAGACAGGTCTGCAACATCCATGTTCATGTCAGAATAAAGCTCTGTTAATGAACTCATAATGCTTTGAATCTGGGACATCTGGTTTGAAAGAGCAGATGATAATTCATTTAAAGATTCAGCGGAATTACCATTTACAAGAGCCTGTAAGGTTATTAACTGTTGCTGCTGTAACTGTAATTGTGTATATATCTGTGGGGCAGCATTGTTTGAACTGCTGCTTATTGATGATGTAAGGTCAGTAATTGCAAGCATTGAGTTAAGAATTACATCATATGTTGAAAGTGTAGTCCTTGCTGATGTAAGTCTGTTAATAACTGCATCCATAAGTGAACCGGTTTCTTTATCTGCATCTTTGATAACTGAGTCGCCAGTTCCGGCAATCGTAGATACGATTGTATCTATAAATGTCTGGTTTACCTGCTGCTGAACTGCTGTTTTAGCCTTGTCTGTTATCTTAGGTGCAATAGCATTTGCCTTCTGGTTACAGTAATATTTTAACTGAGGATGTTCCATGGAATCACTTAAGAAGCTTATAAGGTTCTTGGAAAAATTCTCTGGAACAACGAGGGCTGCATAATACTCACCGCTGTATACGCCTTCGATTGCTTCATCTGATGAAGCAACAAACTGCCAGCCGATGGTGTTATTAGTTTTAAGTGCATCAATTATGGTGTCACCGACATTAAGCTCCGTTCCTTCAAGAGAAGTACCTTTGTCAACAGATACAACGGCAACTTTGATTCTGCTTGTGGAAGCCTGTCCATAAGGATCCCAGTTAGACAGGATATTGAACCATGAATACAATGCAGGAATAACAGTAAGACCGATAATCACGCATATTGCAATCACATTTGTTTTTATGTGGCTAAGGTCAGACTTGATAATTTTAAATATATTTCTCATAACTGTACCTCACTTAAAAATGCTTTGATACTGTCTGTAATGGAAGCATCTGCCTGTTTTTCCTGAATTTCTATATTAAGGTCGTTTAATTTTCTTGCAAGCTTGTCATCAATGTAATCAATAATTATAAGATAAGCACAGAAAATAAAAAGCGAAATTACCCAGAGAAGAAGATAAACAACCTTGGCGGTATCCATGGTAAACATAAGTACCATGAATACTAAGGGAATTATCATCATGCATCTTAAGCAGATTTTTTTCTTGTGCTGGTTTTTAGTGTGCATGTTTTCTGCAAATGCTGTTATTTCTGCAAGAACAACATCTAAGTCAAGATTTTTATGGACTGTATTGTTGTCACTGGCAGAACCAGCATTATCAAGATTTTCATCTATAAAATCGTCGTTTTGCATAAATCCATATCTCCTTTACATAAAATGTGTCTCTTTCATACGGCGTTCAAAGAACTCGCGTACTTCAAGAAGTGACTTTCTGATACCAAGTCCGAGAATAAGCGAGATAACAGCATAGGCACATAATTTCACAAGAAATACTGCATAATCGCACTGGTATAATCCGCTTATTGCCTCCCTCATTGCATTAATTGCATAAGGGAACGGGAAGTAGAGGTATACATTCTGGAAGAATTCAGGAAGCAGTTCGATTGGATAAGTACCGCCTGAACCGGCAATCTGTAACACAATCATTACAACGGCAATAGCCTTTCCCAAGTCACCAAATGTAAGAACAAGTGTGTATATAAATAAAGTAAATACAAAGCTTGTTATAGCAGCTGCTAACCATAGCATGAATGGGTGGGTGCAGTCAATTTTTAAAATATATAAATCCCCAAGAACAACTACCAGAGCCTGAAGCTGTCCCATTGCAAGGAACAGAAGCGCACGTCCGATATATTTCTGATGTTCTGTGGCGTCCTTGAATTCATCATCTTCGTAGTCAACCTTTACTTTCATAAGGGCAACTAAAACAATTCCTCCAACCCAGAGGGCAAGTGTTGTATAGAAAGGAGTAACACTTGTTCCATAATTAGTCTGCATATAGACATAGATTTCTTCTACCTGTACAGGTTCTGAAAGGAACGATGCAATTGACTCAGCATCTGAGTTGATGAAATCCATTATTAACTTATATGTAGAAGATGAACTGATATCTCCGACAGAACCAGAGATAACAGACAACTTGCTGTTAAGTGAGTCGAGCAAAGTTTTTGTACTTTCGAGTGTTGTATTAATATTTACAGAAATATCACTTACACCAAGAAGCATCTGTGTTATTCCGTTAATGCTGTCTCCGGTACTGCTTATATTGGAAGCAAGACTGCTTACAGCATTTTTAACAGATGATTCCAGGAGATTTACATTAGTTCTGATAACAGTCTGTATAATAACCTGACTTTTTTGTATCTCTGAACGACACTGTTCAACAACTGATTTTATCAACTGATATTTGACCTGAAGGGTTTCGGGAGAGTCAGTTAAAATGTCAGCACATTGTTTTACAAGGTTATAAGCTACATTTTCCATAGCATTTACTGATGAAAGTGCAGATTTTAAAGCTGTAATAACAGACGGATCAATACCATCTATCTTGCTTAAAGAATCAATGGCATCTTCAAGTGCTTTATTCTGATTAATAAGTTCGTTGAGCTTATTATTGGCATTATTAAGTTCAACACCAGCCTGTCCGACATCAGTTATAGCTGCATTTACAGCATTATCAACAGATTTAAGTGAGTCATCTGCCAATTCATTCATGGCTTTAAGTACAGAGTCAATCTGGTCATAAATGTCATTGGTAATGTTGTCGAGTGTCTTGTTGGCAATGTCTGCAACATCAGTAGTTCCTGTGATAACATCTTTTATTTCAGGCAGAACTTCCTCAAGAGCTGCAAGATTATCAGCAAGGTTTGAATTACTCTTAATAAACATGTCAATCATGGTGTCGTAAGAACTTATATTAGCTGAAATGCTTTGTAAGTCCTTAACTGTCTTTTCTATGATTGCAGGATCGTTTTCTGCGATTTCGTTAAGTCCCTGCATAATCGTCTTGACACACACATCAATGAATTCTGAATTGATAGTGTTCTGAAGTGTGCTTTTTCCTGTGTCTGTAATCTTCGAAGCAACAGCATTTTTCTTGGAATTCTCATAATATGTAACTGTTGGCGGATTAAGACCGTTATCAAGGAAATCATACAGGCTTCGTGAAAAGTCCTCACCGACTACGATAACTGCATAGTACTTTCCGGCATACAGCATATTCATAGCCTCGTCTTTAGTTTCAGGAAAACGCCAGCCTAACTTGTCATTAGAGTGAAGCTGTTCAACAATCTGTTCTCCCATGTTGATAGTAGAATCATCAGATTCAGAGTAACCCTCGTCCTCAGAAACAATAGCAATCTGGACGGACGCAGTGTTTGCGTAAGGATCCCAGTTGGAATAAATGTTAAACCATGCATAAAGCGATGGAATAAGGCACAGACCAAGTGCAATGGCTAAAGCCAGAATATTCCTGCTAAGACCTTTCAAATCTCTTTTAAAAATCTTAAATATCATAACATTCCTCTATTCTTTAGTTTTCGTTTTGAACTTATATGTATTTTACTTAAGAAACTGGGGAAAATCAATACAGAGAGGACAATTCAGACATATTTAGTAAATAAGAAAGGATACAGAACTATGAACATATTGTATTGCGGGGATAAACCTATGCAGAAGGGAATTCTATTATCTTCAATGTCTCTTGTTGAAAATGTGGACGAACCGTTAAATATATATATTATTACGGTTGATTACAGGGAAAAAGGTGTTAATTACAAACCGGTTGATAAAGTATTTGCAGAGTATCTTAAAAAAGAATTGAATAAATCGGACATTGATGTAAATGTTTCACTTATTGATATTACAAGATATTTTGTTGAGGAACTGCCAGAGGCAAATATGCAGACAAGGTTTACTGCATGCTGTATGCTGCGCCTGTTTGCTGATAAGACAGATATTAATGAAAGACTTCTTTACCTTGATACAGATGTGCTTTGCAGGAAGAATTTCAGCGACTTCTATTATCAGGATATGGAGGGGATAGAGATTGCGGGAGTTTCTGACTATTATGGCAGATGGCTTTTTGGTGATGGTTACATTAATTCCGGTGTAATGCTTATGAATATGAATATGATACGGGAGAATGGACTTTTGGAAAAATGTCGTGAACAATGCATAAGAAAGGAAATGTTTATGCCTGACCAGACGGCTATTAATACATTTGCAACAAGAGTCAATCTGTGTGGACACAGGTTTAATGACCAGAGGAGACTGCATGGCAACACTGTTTTTCAGCATTTTACAACTACGTTCCGTGTATTTCCAGTAATAAGAACTGTTGCGGTCAAACCGTGGGAGATTGACAAAATGCATAATGTACTTGGGCTTCATGAATATGATGCACTTCTTGAATCTTATAACAGAGAATATGAGGAATACAAGGCCGTTTCGCGTATTCCGGTGGTTTTCTCTATTAATGAGCAGTATGCACCGTATCTAGCTGTGTGTCTTAAATCTCTGGCTGTACATGTGGCTGTGGATGAGCGTTACCGCATTATTGTTATGTGCGATAATGTGAAGAATATTACTATGATTCAGCTTCGCAATGTAATAAAGGACTACGAAAATATAGACATTGAATTTGTTGATATAAGAAAGAAAATGCATGAATTTTCAGAAAGCTTTGGACAGACCGTTACAGACAGGCAGGAAAACAGGCTTTATTCAGGCGAGTTTACGTTGACAATATATTTCAGGTTATTTATTGCAGAGCTTTTTCCTGAATTAGATAAGGCTGTATATATTGATTCGGACACGGTAATAAATGATGATATTGCAAAGCTTTATTCGGTTGACATGGGCGATGCAATGTTTGGCGCAGTAAGAGATACATTTGCAGGAAAGAATACTATACTGGCTCATTATATTGAAAATGTAGTGGGGATAGAACGAAACGAATACGTCAATTCGGGAGTGCTGGTTATGAATCTTGACAAAATGAGGCGTACTCATCTGGCAGACATATTCTTAAAACTTATGGCAGAGTATCATTTTGACAGCGTTGCACCCGATCAGGATTATATTAATGCCATCTGTGCAAAAGACATTTATTTTCTTGATAAGGAGTGGAATGTCATGCCCAATAAGGGCGGGGAGTATATGGCAAGACCGAAGCTGATACATTTTAACCTGTTTGACAAGCCGTGGCATTACAGTGAGATTCCGTATGAGGAGTATTTCTGGCAGTATGCAGCGGAGTCAGGCTTTTATCCGCTGCTGATTAAACAGCGTGAGCAGTATGGGGACAGTGAAAGGAGTGCTGACCGTGAGAATTTAAAGAAGCTTCTTGCAAGGGCAGAGAATATTGCAGACGGCGACGGCGTTAAGTTTTCTGATGTTGTGGGAAGTGGTAGCTTTGCAGGCGATAACATTTTGGAGGAGATATGATTGGTGACAGGGAACAGGTCTATGAAAATATTAAGACGGCTGTAAGCCTTAATCAGTTGAATTCAAAGGTTGAGCCGGGAGATCCAAAGCTGTTACGCGAAGATAAAGAAGCATTGTTAAGACATTATATTGATTATAGGACGGCATATGGTTATTGCGTGAAAAAGTATATAGCAGAAGCCATATTTTATGCAGGAACTTCGGCAGTCGGACTTATAACACAGGTCAGTGGACTTGAGAATCTTTCAGAAGTTAAAGGTCCTGCGATTGTAACATGCAATCATTTCAGCCCGTTAGATCCTGCAATTGTCAGGTTTGCCATGAGAAAGGCAGGGTTTACGCGCATAAGTATTGTTAATCAGGATTCAAATCTTGCAATGAAAGGATTTGTAGGGTATATGCAGAGGTACGCAGATACAATGCCCGTAAGCAGCCTGAAATGGTTTATGGAGACGGAATTTCCTAATCAGATTAAGAATGCACTTGATAATAACAGACTTGTGCTTATATATCCTGAGCAGGAAATGTGGTTTAATTATCGGAAGCCACGCCCGTGCAAGAGAGGTGCATATCTGTATGCCGTTAAGTTTAATGTGCCAGTGATTTCGCTGTTTGTTGAGCAGCTGGTTAAGAGTACACATTTGCACACATTCAGGGTGCATGTTCTGCCGGTAATATATCCGGACAGGCGGCTTGATGAGAGAACAGCGAGTTTAAGGATGCAGCACACAGACTATGAGCAGAAATGCGCTGCATATGTCAAGGCATATGGAAAGAAGCTTACCTATGATTTTGAAGACGGAGATATTGTGGGAAGATAAAAGCATTTGAAGAGCGTGATATCGTGGGAGAACAAAATTATTTGACGCGGGAAGAATAGAAGTGTATATATATTTGAAGAAATTGCAAAGATTGAGAGGAATATTTATGAAGATACAATCAGTGGCAGTACTTGGAGCAGGAGCAGTCGGCTCTTATGTTATATGGGGACTTTCAGGAAAGAAGGATATAAGTTTAAGCGTTATTGCAAAGGGAGAAAGAGCGGAGAGACTTAAGGCAGAGGGCTGCTTGATTAATGGAAAGACATACCACCCGGAGGTATTGACACCAGAGGATGCAAAGGGTGTTGACCTTCTTGTTGTGTCGTTAAAATACGGCGCACTTGCAGGTGCATTAGATGATATTAAGGAAGCTGTCGGAGAGAATACGATTGTTATGAGTCTTATGAATGGCGTCGACAGTGAAGAGATAATATCTACTAAGATAGATAAATCACATATCATTTATTCACTTATAAAGGTGGCGTCACACCGCGAAGAAAAGGAATATGTGTTCAATCCTGAGACTACAATAGGCATTATATATGGCGAGGAAGCTGCACCATTTGAGAGTGAGAGAGTTGCGGCAATAAGAGATTTATTTGATGGAACAGGACTTAATTACAGAGTGACTGACTGTATCAAAGAAGAGATATGGAGCAAGTATAGACTTAACATCTGTAACAATCTTCCACAGGCTATTATTGGAGCAGGTGTTGGCTGCTATACAGACAGTGAGCATATGAAAGCAATCAGCGAAGGATTACGTAAGGAGGTTGAAGCAGTAGCTCTTGCCAAAGGCATTGATATGAGCAGATGTGCAGATAACTCAAGCCGTGGAAGTGCTGTTCCGCCAACAGCAAGATATTCAACACTGCAGGACATTGATGCAGGCAGACATACAGAGATAGATATGTTCTCCGGCGCAATGATGCGTATGGGAAAAGAACTTGGAATTGCCACACCATATAACGAATATACATATCACATCATCAAGGCACTTGAAGAAAAGAATGATGGCGTGTTTGATTATGATGAGAACAGTAAGGCTGTGACTTATTCTAAGTAGTGGATATTACAAGAGGAATAATATTTTTACAAGGAGGGAGCTGCATTTGTCAGCTCCCTCCTGTTGTATAAGGCTGTTATCTGTTTTGAAATATTACATTTTAATTTGCCGATAAATAATATCAATAATTCCAGTTGACATATACCCACATAGGGTATATTATACATCATGTGAATAACATATACCCCACTGGGGTATGTTGCAACGCAACAAATAAATATAATAAAGTGTTTATCAGGCACAGAATATAACAATCAGACTAAGGAGGAATAATGGAAAAAGAATGTTGCTGTCATAAGACAAAAGAACGCGATGCCAGGGAATATAAAGATCTCTGTAACAGACTCAGCAGAATTGAAGGTCAGATAAGAGGAATTAAGGGAATGGTTGAGAAGGACGCATACTGTATTGACATTCTTAATCAGGTATCGGCAGCCCAGTCAGCACTTAACAGTTTTACAAAGGTGCTTCTGGATAATCATATCAAGAGCTGTGTTGTCCGTGATATTAAAGAAGGCAAGGACGATACTGTGGAGGAGCTTGTTAAGACAATTGGCAAATTCATGCGATAAGAATTCGAGCAAATATAAAAGGAGATGTATAATATGGGAACAGCTATAATAATCGGCATATTAGCCATAATAGTAGTAATTGCAGTTATAAGCAGTGTTAAGCATATGAAAGGTGAAAGCGGCTGCTGTGGTGGCGGTGGAGAGACTGTTGCAGAAGAGAAGAAGGTTCTTGATAATCCTGTAATTGCTGTTAAGACTGTAGATATTGAAGGCATGCATTGTGAGAACTGCAAGAACAGTATTGAAAGGTCTGTGAATAAGATTGATGGTGCTTCATGCCAGGTTAATCTTAAGAAGAAGCAGGCAACTATTGAAGTTGACAGAGAAATCGATGACGCTGATATAAGAATTGCAATAGAGAGACTTGATTTCAAGGTTACAGGAATAACAACTAACCGTAAAGAGGCATAGTGTGAAAATGTGATTTTTCACGCGCTGGATTGGTGTCTTAGCGCACATGACACAAACAAATTATGCAAAATGCGTGCGCGGAAATGAGGAAAATAATGGAACAGTACAATGTTACAGGAATGAGCTGTGCAGCGTGTCAGGCAAGAGTTGAGAAGGCTGTTAGCAAAGTACCTGGAGTGGAAAGCTGTTCAGTAAGTCTTCTTACTAATTCGATGGGTGTTGAGGGAACTGCACCCACAGATGTAATCATTAAAGCTGTGGAAGCTGCTGGATATGGCGCATCAGTAAAGGGGACAAAGAACAGCAGTCCTTCAATGCAGGAGAAGGAAGATGCACTGGCAGATAAGACAACCCCTGTTTTAAAGAAGAGATTAATAGCTTCATTAGTATTTCTAGTTGTGCTTATGTATTTCAGCATGGGACATATGATGTGGGGTTGGCCGCTTCCATCAGTGCTTGAAGGCAATCATGTGGCTATGGGTCTAATACAAATGTTGCTTACAATAATGATAATGGTTATTAACCAGCATTTCTTCATAAGCGGCTTCAAGGGCCTGTTACATCGTTCACCTAATATGGACACACTTGTTGCGCTTGGTTCAGGAGCAGCATTTGGGTGGAGCACATATGCACTTTTTGCCATGACAGACTGTCAGGTGAGAGGTGATATGGCTGGCGTAATGCACTATATGGACGAATTCTATTTTGAGTCGGCAGCCATGATTCTTACACTTATTACAGTAGGAAAAATGCTTGAAGCTCGCTCAAAGGGAAAGACAACCGATGCATTAAAGAGTCTTATGAAGCTTGCTGCCAAGACAGCGGTTCTTTATGTTGATGGACAGGAAAAAGAAGTACCCGTTGAACAGGTTATGACCGGTGATATATTTGTTGTAAGACCGGGTGAAAATATACCTGTAGATGGTGTCATCATTGAAGGTAACACGGCAGTTAATGAATCAGCGCTTACAGGTGAGAGTATTCCTGTTGATAAACAGGAGGGTGATTCGGTAAGTGCAGCTACACTTAATACATCAGGATTTATAAAATGCAGAGCGACAAGAGTCGGGGAAGACACAACACTTTCCAAGATAATACAGATGGTAAGTGATGCGGCTGCGACTAAAGCTCCTATTGCAAAGGTTGCTGATAAGGTTTCGGGAGTATTCGTACCTACAGTTATTACAATAGCGGTTATCACAACAATAGTATGGCTTTTATGCGGCAAAGATTTAGGTTTCGCACTTGCAAGAGGAATCTCTGTGCTTGTAATAAGCTGTCCTTGTGCATTGGGACTTGCGACACCGGTTGCAATTATGGTTGGTAACGGAGTTGGTGCTAAGAACGGAATTATGTTCAAGACAGCTGTTTCACTGGAACAGGCAGGCAAGATGCAGATAGTTGCGCTCGATAAAACAGGTACTATCACAGAGGGTGAACCAAAGGTTACAGACATTGTAACAGATGATGGAATCTCACAGAAAGAACTTGTTGCCATAGCGTATGGACTTGAAAAGAAGAGTGAACACCCGCTTGCAAAGGCTGTTGTTAATTATGCAGAAGAGAGTTCGGATAAGAACATATTTGCAGAAGAAGTGACTGACTTTAAAGCTGTTGCTGGTAACGGACTTAAGGGAAAGCTTGATACAAATGTTGTGGCAGGAGGTAATCTTAAGTTTATATCAGAATATTGCAATGTCTCTGAAGATTTAAGAAATAAGGCTGACAGCCTGTCATCAGAAGGAAAGACACCACTTTTCTTTGCAAGAGATAACAGGCTTCTTGGAATAATAGCGGTTGCCGATACGATTAAGAAAGACAGCCCTCAGGCTATTAAAGAACTTCAGAACATGGGAATCAAGGTTGTTATGATAACCGGAGATAATGAGAAAAGTGCAAAGGCAATCGGAAAACTTGCTGGAGTTGATGAGGTTATAGCAGGAGTTCTTCCAGAAGAAAAAGAAAGAGAAATAGCAAGACTTAAGGAGCAGGGAAGTGTTATAATGGTTGGTGACGGAATTAATGACGCACCGGCACTTACTAGAGCTGATATAGGTATTGCAATCGGAGCAGGAACAGATGTTGCGATTGATGCGGCTGACATAGTTCTTATGAAGAGCAGATTGTCAGATGTGCCTGCTGCCATAAGACTTTCAAAGAGAACACTTACAAATATACACGAGAACCTGTTCTGGGCATTCTTCTATAACTGCATAGGAATCCCTCTTGCAGCAGGGGTATGGATACCAGTATTTGGATGGACACTTAATCCAATGTTTGGTGCAGCAGCTATGAGTTTATCAAGCTTCTGTGTAGTAACTAATGCATTAAGACTTAATCTTGTAAAGATATATGATACAGGAAAAGACCACATTTATAAGAAAAAGTCTGGCAAAATTAAAAATAAAACGACAAAAGGAGACAAAACTATGACAAAGACTATGAATATTGAGGGTATGATGTGCGGACACTGTGAAGCTACAGTTAAGAAGGCACTTGAGGCTGTTGATGGCGTTACAGAGGCAGTTGTAAGCCATGAGAACGGAACAGCAGTTGTTACACTTTCTAAAGAAGTTGATAACGATGTATTAAAGAAGACTGTTGAGGATAAGGATTACAAGGTGACAGCAGTTAAGTAATTAATATAAGAATTAAGAATCTCCGTCGGACAATTGTCTGACGGAGATTTTTTAGTTGAGTAACGCAGAATTAAATGTTAAAATCTTTTTATATGCTAAAAGTGTATTGGGGGATAAAATAATGAATATAGTGTACCTGTTATTGTATGCAATTGCAGTAGTGGTTGTAGGATTTGTGATGGTTAAGACATATCTGGAAAAAGATATTATGAACAGGAAGGTATTGATATCGCTGACTCTTACCATGATATGTATTGTAAGCTATTCTGTGAATTTCATGACGGATAACTACAATATAATGTCTGCTGCCACAAGTATTATGATGGTTGTGCAGGATTTTCTGCTTGTGACACTTTTTATATATACAACAGCATTTACAAGGATACGCAATAAGGCAACCAAAGTAATGACGATTGTTTCATTTGCGCTTGCGCTGGTTGATTCAGTTGTATTTATTGTCAATATATTTAATGAGATTGCCTTGAAGTACAGTCTGGTAAAATGTGATGGCATATATGTGCTTGGTTATGAAGGTGAACTTTGGTTTGGTATACATGCTGTTATGAGCATGCTTATAGTTGCATTTATAATTGCGGTATTGGTTATAAAATGTATACGCATACCAGGTGCTTACTGGGGAAGATATATTGTTATGGCAGCAGGGCTGATATTTATTGTCCTGATTAAATATGTTTTCATATATAAGATAATAGATTTAAGATTCGATATATCAATCTTTTTGTATGCATTTATAGGGGTAATGGTTTACTGGAATACATTCTGGTATTCTAAAAAGAACATGCTTACAATAACTCATACCATGATTATAGATCATATGCATGTTCCTGTTATTCTTTTTGACTATGAAGGCGTGCTTGCAGATTTTAACACATCTATGAAAGTATTGTTTGATGATCTGGAATACGATGACAGAGAGCAGACTATTGACTGGTTTATTAAGGATAAATGTGTTCCGGTAACTGCAGGAAATGATACATTTGAATGGAAGCTGGCTGATAAAGTCTATGACTGCAGGATAGAGCAGTTATCAGATGACAGGAAGAGACTGCTTGGAACAATTATTGTAATGCAGGATGTTACTGAGCTTAAAAGGGCATATACAGAGCTTGAAAATATGGTTATATATGACCAGCTTACAGGTGTTTACAGCATGTACAGCTTTATGGAGCATTGTAAGACATATGATGGCTTTAATGGAAGCATGGCAGTAGCTGTATGTGATATAGACAGGCTTTCAGAGATTAATCTTAAGTATGGACAGAAGGCTGGTAATTCTGTGCTTGTAAATGTGGCAGGAGTATTAAAGAAAATGCTTAAGGATTTCGCGTATATTGCACGACTTAATGAAGCTGATTTTGTTGTGGTGTTGAAGAATTTCTCATTTGAAGAAGCTGACAGTATATTAGCAAAAATAGAAAAGGCTGTAAGCAGGGAGTGTTCTAACGATAAGATGAAAGTTTCAATGAAATATGGAATTGCAATAAGAGGCAGGGCTAATGGATGGATGATGGATGTTGTCCATGAAGCAGCTGGTAAGATGAAGGAAAAGAAGGGCAGATAAATGAAGTTTGATGGAATTAAAAAGGTTTCAGAGGGCAGATTCATAAACAGATATGACCTGTATTATACAACTGAGGATGATAAGAAAAAGGTTTATGAAATCATAAGCAGGAACAAGGATATAAAGACTATTGAGGATATAAGAAATGAAAAGACCGACGGTGTGGTTATTGTTGCAACAGACGAATCAGACGAACATATCCTTATTAACAAAGAGTACAGAATGTCGGTAGGGGATTATGTATATAATTTCCCGGCAGGGCTTATTGATGGGGGAGAGACTCCGGAGATAGCGGCAAAACGCGAACTTAAAGAGGAGACAGGACTTGACCTTATTACAATTGAGGACAAGCTGTATGACAGCTACAGTGCTATAGGTTTTTCTAATGAGACTAATGCTGTAGTTATTGGGAAAGCCACAGGGGAATTTTCTCCAAGTACATCTACATTTGAAGAAATAACAGCAGCATGGTATTCGAAGGAAGAAGTGAAAACGCTTCTTAAAGATAAGCATTTTGCGGCGAGAACACAGGCGTTCTGTTATATGTGGGCAAGAAATTAATAATAAAGAGGCAACGATATGATAAAAGGTAGAAGAATTATTACAAGTATTATGTTGGTACTGGCGATAGTCTGTATGTCGGGATGTAAAAAGACTCCCAAGGCAGCAACATTTACATATGAGGAGAATGACGCAGGGAATATAGTTATAACAGGGCTTACAGACAAAGGAAGAGCAGATGCAAAGATTATAGTGCCTGCCACTATTGACGGAAAGCAGGTTGAGGGAATAGGAAGCGGAGTGTTCCGTGATGATACGACAGTTACTGAGGTTGTTATATCGGACGGAATAAGCTATATTGCAGAAAATGTATTTTTAAGCTGTTATAACCTTAAAGCAATTGAAATTCCGGCATCAGTTAATTCTGTTGGAACGAATGCATTTACTGATACACAGTGGGAGTATGACCAGCTTGCAGATAAGGATGAACTTATAGTTAATGAAGTGCTGTGTAAGGTAAAGAAAGAGAGTGGAACATACAATATTCCGGATGGTGTAAAGAAAATTGCTTCTGGCGTTTTTTATAATAAAGAGGGCATTACAGCAATTAATATCCCGGACAGCGTCGAAGAAATTGGGGCATATGCATTTGCAGGCTGCAAAGGGCTTGCAGAAGTTAAACTGCCATCAGGTGTCAAAAGAATTGAGTATGGAGCATTTTCGGATATGAATATAAGTGAGATTGTTGTTCCGAAGTCAGTTGAGTATATAGGAAATGAAGCGTTTGAAGGAATTGAGAATGTTATAAAACAATAAGGAGGAAATTTAATGGTAAAGAAAAAAAGTAATTCTTTCCTGTCGTGTGACGGAAAAACATCTATTCATGTTGTTATTTGGTGTCCTGATGAGGCTGAATATGACAAGCCGGTAGCGGTATTGCAGATATGCCACGGAATGATTGAGTATATCGACAGATATGACGGATTTGCCAGATTCATGGCAGAGAGAGGATTTGTTGTTGTAGGTAACGACCATCTTGGACATGGAAAGTCAGTGTGTTCAGATGAGGACCTTGGATTTTTTAAGGAGAAGAAACCTGGCGAAGCGCTGGCAAAAGATGCACACCATCTTACAGTTCTTATCAAGAAAATGTATCCGGATATCCCGTATTATCTTATAGGACACAGCATGGGTTCTTTTGTTACAAGAAAATATATATGTGATTATGGACATGAACTTGATGGGGTTATTGTAATGGGAACAGGACATCAGCCAACTCCGGTTGTACTTGGAGGAAAGCTGCTTGCTAACATTACTAAGCTTATAAAAGGTGACAGATACAGAAGTGAACTGATATCTAAGATTATGTTTGGTGCATATAACAAACGTATAAAGAATATAAGAACAGCTAATGACTGGCTGACAAGAGATGAAGCCGTGGTAGATGAATATAATGCCGGAAAGCTTACAACATTTCTGTTTACAGTAAATGGTTACAGAGGACTTATGAACATGATTCTGTATGTAAGAAAGCCACGGAATATAGCAAAGATACCAGAGAATCTTCCAATGCTTATGGTATCAGGACTTGATGATCCTGTAGGAGAGTATGGCAAAGGCGTTTACAGGGCATACAATTCATATCATGGACATCTTGATGATATTGACTTAAGACTTTTCGAGGATTGCAGGCATGAGCTGTGCAATGAACTTAATAAGGAAGATATATATGAGGAGATATATGGCTGGATTACAGATCATATGAATTCATAAAATGTATAAAAAGCGGAATGGCTGTTGTGAACCATTCCGCTTTTTGTATCAGCAGTTGTTAAAGAAGCTGCCGGTTATTATAATTTGATAGTTGTGTACTTAGGTATGCACGCAATTCCTAATGCATAAGGACCTGTGTGGCATCCTGAAATAATACTGATTCTTGTCTTGAAATCTTCGCGTCTTTCAAGAAGCTTAATACCAAGCTGTGCTTCAACCGCATCTCTGTATTCTTCAGCTTCTTGTGGGTTAGTACAGTATCCAACAGTAATATCCCAGTTCTCAATTGGCATTCCCTTTGATTCAATGTATTTCTGAATCATGTCGATGACATTGGATTTACCTTTATTTCTTGTTCTTGTAAATCCGCCAAGTCCGATTTCGCCTTCCTTCATTACAATTATAGGACGAAGGCTTAACTTGCTTGTGATTGTAATTGCAGTCTTGGCAAGACGTCCGCCTTTGCTTAAGTATTCAAGTGATTCTGTAGTAAACATTATTCGGCCATCGTTTCTTAAAGCTTCAAGAACCTTGATTGTATCCTCATATGAATATCCTGCTTTTCTCATCTGGAGAGCCTGATATATGAAGAGTGAAAATGATGCTGAGTTAAGCAGTGAATTAATAACTGTAACCTTAGCGTCAGGATGATCTTCTAATATAATATCCTTAGCTGTGCAGGCTGAGTTATAAGATCCTGAAAAGTATGATGTAATTGTACATACTATAGCAGGTCTGCCAGCTTCAACACTTGGCATGATTGCATCAACGAAATCCTGTACACTTGGAAGGGAAGACTTAGGGAAAGCTCCTTCGTCTGTCATTCTTCTATAGAATTCATCATGGGTAATGTCATATTGTTCTTTCAGATAGTTCACACCGTCAAATGTTGTATAGAGAGGGACAAGCTTGAGATCATGTGTCTCTGCGTATTCTCTTACAATGTCACAGGCTGAATCAGTAATTATATCAAACATAATAAATAATATCCTCCGCGTTGCAAAAACGATTTGTTTTGTTAATTGGAATGATAACACATAGTTTTTAAAACCACAATACATAAATATTAATATTTTGTAAAATATAAGTTTGTAAAAATAAAAAATTGTTGTATAATCAATTCAAATGTATATTTTTTGCGTGCGGAGGAAATAAATAATGAAAGTATGTGCATTTCTTACAGATGGTTTTGAAACAGTAGAAGCACTTGCAGTTATAGATATATTAAGAAGAGCAGATATTAAAACAGATATGATTTCGATTACAGGTGACATTAATGTTAAAAGTGCTCAGGGTGTAATTGTTCAGGCTGATGAGCTTTTAGATGAATATGTTTTTGAAGGAGATGAACTTTTATTCCTTCCTGGTGGTCCTGGACACAAGTCATATTATGATTGTAAGGATCTGCTGGAACTTCTTAAAGAATACAATATGAAAAATAACAGAATTGCAGCTATATGTGCGGCACCTTCAGTTCTTGGTAATCTTGGACTCCTTGAAGGAAAGAAGGCAATTGCATTCCCGGGTTTTGAAGAACAGTTAAAAGGAGCAACTGTAATAACAGCACCAGAACGTGTTGTCACAGATGGTAATATTACAACATCAAGAGGAATGGGAACTTCTATTGATCTTGGACTTGAGCTTGTAAAACTTATTAAAGGAGAAGAACTGGCAGACAGCCTCAGAACTTCTACCCAGTATGTATAGTGTAAAGGATATGAACAATGGAACAGGATTTTTATAATTACGATGAAGCGATGAAGAGAAGCCGCGCGAGGAGAAGAAAAGCGGAACTGATGAAAAAAAGACGGCAGCAGCTTATCAGAAGACGCATTATTGCGACAGCCATGATAATGCTTATGGTGATTCTTGCTGTTGTTATAATTAATGCGGTCTCCGGGATCAGAAAAAAATCTAAGACTGTAAATTCTGATGCAGACTCTGTTGTTGTACAGACAGATGCACAGAATGAATCACAAAATGAAAAAGAGACAAAGCCAAATCTGGTATATTCACAGGTGGCATCTGATTATAAGGATTTGTCATCAGATACAAATGTAGCATCTCCATATACTGCATTGCTGGACGTTGATAATCACAAGATAATTGCAGGAAAACATGCAACAGAAAAGATTTATCCGGCATCAATGACAAAAGTTATGACTCTTATTGTTGTATCTGAGCATCTTGACAGTATGCCAAAGACTTATACATTTGAATTCGAAATGCTTAACAGACTTTATATTGAAGAGGCATCCAGAGCCGGATTTGAGGTGGGAGAGACTGTAGATGTTGAAGATTTGATGTATGGACTGATACTTCCGTCAGGGGCAGATTGTGCAGAAGCACTGGCAATCATGACGGCTGGTTCTATAGAAGGATTTGCTGAACTGATGAATCAGAAATGTGCAGAACTGGGACTTAAAAATACAAGATTTGCCAATCCATCCGGTTTGCATGATGATAACCAGTATACAACCCCTGCTGAAATGGCTATGATTATGGAATATGCCATGAAGGATGAAGTAAGAGCAAAAGTTCTTGGAACATATCAATATACAACTAAGGCAACTACAAAGCATCCGGAAGGAATACAGCTTACAAGCACTATGTATTCAAGAATATATGGAAATGAAGCGCCGGGAGTTTTAGTTACTGCCGGTAAGACAGGATTTGTTAATCAGTCTGGAAGCTGTCTTGTTAGTTATGCTGTAACCAATAAGGGGCATGCATATGTATTTTGTTCAAGTGGGGCTACATACAGATGGGCACCTGTTTATGATGAAATATATGTCTACAAGAATATAATTCCGGCTTCAGAAAAGGATCTGGAGACAGAAACAACCAAAATGTCTCCTAATTATTAACAGCCAGAATATGTCATAATAATCAGAATTAACAGACACATAATAATATCAAGACGATAAGTTATGGCGCCATAACTTTTCGGCTTAAACCTAAAATGTGTTTAATAAGGAGGCTTATTATGGCTAAATCAACAAGTTCTAATTATAAGACTAAGAAGGAAGCACAGAGCGCACTTGACAGATTCAAGATGGAGGTTGCTTCAGAAATCGGTGTTAACTTAAAGGATGGTTACAATGGAGACCTCACATCAGCAGAGGCTGGTTCAGTTGGTGGTAACATGGTAAAAGAGATGATCAGAAGACAGGAAGAGCAGATGAGCGGTAAGTAATCATCTGATTCAGGAAAGAATGATTTATCCTAAGTAATAAATGGGGCTGTAATCCGCATATTTCTTAGCAAATATAAGGATTGCAGTCCTATCTTTTATTTTTTTAAAATAGTACTGGTAATCTAAAAACAGTTGTGTTATAATTCGTGGGTATGTTGTACGATAGTAACAATACATATTAAGGAGGAATAATTTATAATGAGTTTCACAGTTGAGAATTTAGAAGAGAAGAATATGGTTAAACTTGTTATTGAGTCTACTGCTGAGGAATTTGAGGCAGGTCTTAATACTGCATATAATAAGAATAAGAGCAAGATCAGCCTTCCTGGTTTCAGAAAAGGTAAAGCACCTAGAAAGATGATTGAGAAGATGTATGGCGCAGAAGTATTCTATGAAGATGCTGCTAATTCAATCATTCCAGATGCATATGCTAAGGCTGCTGATGAGTGTGGTCTTGAACTTGTTTCACAGCCTAAGATTAACGTAACACAGTTAGAGGCTGGAAAGCCATTTATCTTCGAAGCTGTTGTAGCTACTAAGCCAGAAGTAGAACTCGGACAGTACAAGGGTGTTGAGGTAACTAAGGCTGATACAGAAGCAACAGATGCTGATGTTGAAGAAGAGTTAAAGAGAGTACAGGATCAGAATTCAAGAACAGTAGCTGTAACAGACAGAGCTGTTAAGGATGGCGATAATACAGTTATCGATTTCGAAGGATTTGTTGATGGTGTTGCATTCGAAGGTGGTAAGGGAACAGATTATCCACTTACAATCGGATCTCATTCATTCATTGATACATTTGAAGACCAGATTATCGGTATGAATATCGGTGATGAGAAAGAAATCAATGTTACATTCCCAGAAGAGTATCACGTAGATGATCTTAAGGGTAAGCCAGCTATGTTCAAGGTTTCTGTTAAGGAAATCAAGGAGAAGCAGCTTCCAGAACTTAATGATGAGTTCGCTCAGGATGTATCTGATTTCGATACACTTGCTGAATATAAGGATGATTTAAAGAATAAGATTGCTGACAGAAAGTCAAGAGAAGCTAAGGCTAAGCAGGAAGACGAAGCAATCGCTAAGATTATTGAAACATCTAAGATGGATATTCCAGATGCTATGGTTGACACACAGGTTAACAGAATGGTTGAGGATTTCGCTCAGAGATTACAGCAGCAGGGATTATCAGTTGAGCAGTACTTCCAGTACACAGGTATGACAGCTGATAAGATTATGGAAGAGATGAAGCCAGAGGCTGTTAAGAGAATCCAGTCAAGACTTGTTCTTGAGGCAGTTGTTAAGGCTGAGAATATCGAGACTTCAGACGAAGAGTTCGAAGCAGAGTTAAAGAAGATGGCTGAAGCATACAAGATGGAACTTGATCAGATTAAGGAATTCGTGGGAGACTATGAGAAGAAGCAGATTAAGGAAGATCTTGCAATTCAGAAGGCTGTAGATGTTATCGTAGGATCAGTTGTTGAAAAGTAATTGGATCTTAAAGAAACATTTTAGTATATTGGAGGTTGTGTAATGAGTTTTGTACCTTATGTCATTGAACAGAACAGCAGAGGCGAAAGATCATATGATATATATTCACGTCTGCTTAAAGACAGAATTATATTCTTAGGAGAAGAGGTAACAGATGTTTCTGCTAATCTTGTAGTAGCACAGATGTTATTCCTTGAAGCAGAAGATCCAAGCAAGGATATACATTTCTACATTAACAGCCCGGGAGGATCTGTATCAGCAGGATTTGCTATCTATGATACAATGCAGTACATCAAGTGTGATGTTTCTACAATCTGTATCGGAATGGCTGCAAGTATGGGCGCATTCCTTCTTTCAGGCGGTGCTAAGGGAAAGAGACTTGCTCTTCCTAATGCAGAGATTATGATTCACCAGCCATCAGGTGGTGCAAGAGGTCAGGAGACTGAAATCAGAATCGTTGCTGAGAATATACTTAAGACAAGAAATAAGTTAAACGAAATACTGGCAGCTAATACTGGCAAGTCAGTTGAAGAGATTTCACGCGACACAGAGAGAGATAACTATATGACAGCACAGGAAGCTGTTGCATATGGACTTATCGACAGTGTTGTAGAGAAGAGATAATAATTGCTTATGAAAAGGAAGATGCCTGCAGATAATACATTTTGCAGGTGTCTCCCTTGTTTTTGTGTGATAAGCAAACCTTTATTTAAAGGATTTATAGTGATTTGGAGGATAGTATGGCAGGCAGAAATATTGACGAGAAGCTTAGATGCTCATTCTGTAATAAGACACAGGATCAGGTTAAGAAGCTGATCGCAGGACATAATGGTGTTTACATTTGCGATGAATGTGTAGAAATATGCAGCGATATCCTTGATGAAGAGTTTGAAACAGAGGCAGATGGCAAAGATGTGGTTGACGGCATGAATATCAACCTGCTCAAGCCAAAGCAGATAAAAGAATTCCTTGATGATTATGTTATTGGACAGGATGAGGCAAAGAAGGTTCTTGCGGTTGCTGTTTATAATCATTATAAGAGAATAATGTCACAGTCTGATTTAGATGTTGAGTTACAGAAGAGTAATATTCTTATGCTTGGACCAACAGGTTCAGGAAAAACATTCCTTGCACAGAATCTGGCACGACTTCTTAATGTACCTTTTGCGATTGCAGATGCAACAACTCTTACAGAAGCCGGATATGTTGGTGAAGATGTAGAGAATATCCTTTTAAAGCTTATTCAGGCTGCGGATTATGATGTTGAAAAAGCACAATATGGTATCATATATATTGATGAGATAGATAAGATTACTAAGAAATCAGAAAATGTTTCAATAACAAGAGATGTATCTGGTGAAGGTGTACAGCAGGCACTTCTTAAGATATTAGAGGGAACAGTAGCTTCTGTCCCACCACAGGGAGGAAGAAAGCATCCTCAGCAGGAGCTTATTCCGATTGATACAACTAATATTCTTTTCATATGCGGCGGTGCATTTGATGGACTTGAGAAGATTATTGAGTCAAGAATGGATAAGAGTTCAATAGGTTTCAACTCTGAACTTAAGGAAAAGAGCAATGATGATGTTGGTGAGATGTTCCATAAAGCACTTCCGCAGGATCTCATTAAGTTTGGTCTTATCCCTGAGTTTGTAGGCCGAGTTCCGGTTGTTGTTTCATTGGATTCACTTGATGAAGCAGCACTTGTAAGAATTCTTAAAGAACCTAAGAATGCTATTATAAAACAGTATCAGGCGCTTTTTGGACTTGATGAGGTAGCACTTGAGTTTACAGATGAAGCAATCGAGGCAGTGGCTCACAAGAGCTTTGAGAGAAAAACAGGAGCAAGAGGCTTGCGTTCAATATTAGAATCAGTCATGAATGAAGTAATGTATGAGATTCCATCGGATGAGACAATAGCTAAATGTATAATAACCAAGGAAGCTGTAGAGGGAAGCGCAAAGCCTCTGTTAGAATACAGAACAGATGCTGTTAAAAAAGCACAGTAATGAATTGATTCAGGCGGACTGTTCGTAAAGGACGGTCCGTTTTTTAGATAGAGAGGAATATATGAATAACGAATATAATAGACATTATCCGGCTATTCCATTAAGAAATGTAACTGTTTTTCCGGGAATGGTGATGCATTTTGATGTGAGCAGAAAGAAGTCTGTAAAAGCTGTTGAAGCAAGTATGGCTGCTGATGAGCTTATATATCTTGTGACACAGAGAGATTCGCAGGTTGGTGAACCGGGAATAGTGGATTTATATACAGTAGGAACAATTGCTAAGATTAAGCAGATAATTAAGATGCCGGGTAAAATATTAAGGGTTCAGGTAGAAGGACTTAAGAAGGCACTTGTAAACAGCTTTGAAGAAGCATCAGGAATGATGATTGCTGATGTAAGTGTTATTGAAGGGCTTGAAAAGCCTGATAAGATGCTTTCAAGAGCCATAATTGTCGGCATGAGAGAACTTTTAACACAGTATGCACATGTTAATCCAAAGTTTGCAAAGGATACAGTTAAAAGATGGCTTTCTTACAATGATGCGGAAAAGCTGATGATGGAATTCGCGCAGGAATTCATGATGGATTATGACAAGAGACAGCAGTTTCTTGAAGCCGAAGATTATGAGCAAATGTACACATTTGCAGCAACATTACTTGTTAATGAGATTAATGCATACAGAATTAAGGAAGAACTTGGCAATGTTGTAAGAGAAAGAGTTGACAAGAACCAGAAAGACTACATATTAAGGGAAGAACTTGCAGCGATTAATGAGGAACTTGACGGGGGAAGTTTAACAGAGGCAGAAGAGTATGAGGCAGCTGTTGAAAAACTTGATGCACCTCAGTATGTAAAGGATAAGCTTAACAAGGAAATCAAGAGGCTGAAATCACTTGCAGGCAATAATTCAGAGGCAAATGTTGAGAGAACATATATAGAGACATGCCTTGAACTTCCATGGAATGTATCAACTGAGGATAATAAAGATATAGATAATGCTGCAAAGGTGCTTGATTCAGACCATTACGGAATGAAGGATATCAAGGAGAGAATACTTGAGTCACTTGCTGTACGAAATATTACAAGCAGTGGAAAAGCACCTATTATATGCCTTACCGGACCTCCAGGAACAGGTAAAACATCTATAGCAAGATCAGTTGCAAAGGCACTTGGAAAAGAGTATGTGAGAATCTGCCTTGGCGGTGTAAGAGATGAGGCTGAGATAAGAGGACACAGGAAAACTTACATCGGCGCTATGCCGGGAAGAATTATTGAGGGACTTAAGAGCGCGAAGGTTAATAATCCGCTTATGCTTCTTGATGAGATAGACAAGATAAGCAGTGACTATAAGGGGGACACATCAGCTGCACTTCTTGAAGTATTAGACAGCGAGCAGAATGTTAATTTTGTTGACCACTATATTGAAATGCCTGTTGATTTGTCAAATGTGCTTTTTATTGCAACAGCTAATGATTTATCTAAGATAAGCCGTCCTTTGCTTGACAGAATGGAAGTTATAGAGGTCGGCTCATACACAGCTAATGAGAAGTTTCATATTGCAAAGGAACATCTTATTAAGAAACAGATTAAAGAAAACGGATTGCTTGTATCTGATGTTAAGTTCACGGATAAAGTTATAAGAACAATTATTAATTCGTATACAAGAGAAGCAGGTGTGCGAGGACTTGAAAGACAGATAGCAAAGATTGTAAGAAAAGTAGTGAGCGAGTTGTATAAAGCAGGCGTATTCACACCAGACGGAACGAGAGACAAGTCAGTAAAGAAAACTGTTAATATATCAGATAAGAATATTACAGATTATCTTGGAAAAGTTAAATACAGACCGGATAAGAAGAATCCAAAGGGTGAGGTTGGTATTGTCAGAGGCCTTGCATGGACACAGGCAGGCGGAGATACCCTTGAGATAGAGGTTATAACAATGCCGGGCAAAGGCGAATTCAAGCTTACAGGTAATATGGGCGATGTAATGAAGGAGTCGGCAAGTATAGCTGTTTCGTATATCAAATCTGTAACAGAAAAAGGCAGATACAAGGTGGACGCTGAATATTTCCAGAAGCATGCGTTCCATCTTCATATACCAGAAGGAGCAACACCTAAAGACGGACCTTCTGCAGGTGTTACAATGGCAACAGCAGTATTGTCTGCAGTTACAGGTATTCCGGTAAGAGCAGATGTTGCCATGACTGGAGAACTTACATTAAGAGGCAAAGTGCTTCCAATAGGAGGTCTTAAAGAAAAGCTGCTTGCAAGTAAGACAGCAGGCATAACAAATGTTTTTGTACCTCAGGATAACAGGTCGGATGTTGAAGAACTTGATACAGAGATAACTGAAGGAATGGATATAATATATGTTGATACAGCAATGGATGTCTTTAATCAGGCGTTAATGCATTAAATGAAAGGAGAAGTATATGGTTGTTAAAAAAGTTAATCTGGATATAGTAGTCGGAGTCACAAGCGCACTTCCTGAAACAGCATTTCCAGAAGTTGCATTTGCAGGTAAGTCAAATGTGGGTAAATCTTCACTTATCAATGCATTAATGAACAGAAGGTCATATGCAAGAACATCTTCACAGCCGGGTAAGACACAGACAATTAATTTCTATAACATTAATGACAGCATGTATCTTGTAGATCTTCCGGGTTATGGATATGCAAGCGTAAGTGCTTCTGTTAAGGCAAAATGGGGCAAAATGATTGAGAAGTATTTAAGAAAGAGCAGCCAGTTAAAGCAGGTGTTCTTGTTAATTGATATCCGTCATGACCCATCAGATAATGACAGAATGATGTACGACTGGATTGTAAATAATGGCTTCAGACCTGTAATTGTAGCAACCAAGCTGGATAAGATCAAGAGAAGCCAGATAAACAAACAGGTGAAGGCTGTAAGAACAGGACTCGGATTGAGAGAAGAAGATATTCTTATACCTTTTTCATCACAGACCAAGCAGGGACTTAAAGAATTATGGCAGCTTGTAGATTCATATGTACTGCCACAGGAAGAAAATGAGACTGATTCTGAAAGTGATACAATTATAGAAGAATAATAAAAAAGCGTTCTGACTGGATGATTACCAGCAGAACGCTTTTTTACATAAGTTTATGAATAATATAATCATATAATTCCTGGCTGTTTTCGCGCCATCTTGCACATATTATTTCCGCCTGCTCCTCAATAGGAACATTAAGATTAAGCTCAATCAGAGTTGTATCCCCTTCTTTTACCTGACAGTGTGCAATGTAATTTCCGTTAGGAAGCTTGTAACAGTCTGTTACAGTTCCGGCCTGATTCTTTAGTTCATACTTATTATCAGCAAGATAAGTTTCTATATCATCCCTGATGGCTGATGATATTTTGGTATAGAAGAAAGCAATGGTTTCTTCCCCTTCTTTGGTTAAAGTATAATGCGTGCTGCTTTGGTGAGTAGTACCTCTTATAAATCCATCTTCAACCAGCGAACTGATAGTTTTCTGAAATGTGAAATAATCAGTATATTGCTTGTCCAGCATAAAAGAAGACAGCTGTGTATTGGACAAAGGGAAATTGACCTTGTTCAGCATATATAAAATCATTAATTTGTATAATGTAGTAGAATCGGTGTTCATAAATCTTTTCCTTGATAAATCTTATTTTCTTTGAGGTAATGGTGAAGAGTGTTAAGCACTCTCTTTTTATCAGCGGTCCATAATGGCGCTGCAAGAATATTCTTAGGTCCGTCCCCTGTAAGTCTGTGTATTACCATATTTTCAGGCAATACAGGAAGAATTGCTCCAATAGCAGCAAGATAATCTTCTATAGTCATAGCCTTGAATAATCCATTGCAATAGTCAGCATAAAGATCTGTGTCTTTTAAAATGTGTAACAAAGATATTTTGATTCCTGATGCACAGCTTTGTGCAATATACCTCGCAGTAGCAGTGTAATCGCTGATTGTTTCACCCGGAAGTCCGATAATCATATGTACAATAGGTGCAATTCCAATTGAAAGCAGACTGTTTACTGCATTATCGTATGCTGACAGGCTGTATCCCCTGCGGATATAATCAGCAGTTGAATTGTTGATTGTCTGCAGCCCTAACTCAATCCACACCGGCTTTATGTGATTAAGTTCGTCAAGAAGGTCAAGTATATCATCACTGAGACAGTCAGGACGTGTTGCAATGGACAGGATTTTTATATCATCTCTTTTTATTACTGGCATGAACAGATTACGCAGATAATTAACATCTGAATATGTATTGGTAAAAGATTGAAAATAAGCAATATATTCACTGCCAGAATATTTATTAGATACTATTTCTTTTGCTTTGTCAATATCATTAACGGCAAAATCTCCGGAACCATGGCCGCTGCAGAATATACAGCCTCTTGTACCGAGAGTTCCATCTCTGTTAGGACAGGTCATGTTTCCGGAAAGACTTAACTTGTATAATTTCTTGCCGTAAGTGTCTTTCAGATATTCACTTACAGAATAATAATATGGAAGCATAATTACTTCTCAATATGGTCAATTACGGCTTTGCTTACAACATCAGCAACTCTTGGGTCAAATGCTTCAGGAAGGATATTAACATCACTTACTTCATCATCTGGAACAAGGTTAGCGATTGCAAGTGCAGCAGCAAGCTTCATATCTTCAGTTATCTGTCTTGCACGGCCTTCAAGAGCACCCTTGAAGATACCAGGGAAAGCGATAACATTATTAACCTGGTTAGGGAAATCAGAACGTCCTGTACCAACAACACGCGCACCAGCTGCCTTGGCAACATCAGGCATAATCTCCGGAACAGGGTTAGCCATTGCAAATATAATGGCATCTTTATTCATAGTCTTAACCATATCTGCTGTAACAATATTAGGAGCTGAAACTCCGACAAATATATCTGCACCACGGAGTGCATCAGCTAAAGAACCAGTCTTGTTCTCAAGGTTAGTTACTTCCATCATTGACTGCTGCATCCAGTTAAGACCTTCAGAAGTCTTAGAAAGGATACCTGACTTATCACACATTGTAACGTGCTTGAAACCATATGTAAGAAGAAGCTTTGTAATAGCAACTCCGGCAGAACCGGCACCATTAACTACTACCTGACAATCTTCCTTAGTCTTGCCTGTTACCTTAAGTCCGTTGATGATACCCGCTAAAACAACAATAGCAGTACCATGCTGGTCATCATGGAATACAGGGATATCAAGAATTTCCTTAAGTCTTGTCTCAATTTCAAAACATCTTGGAGCTGATATATCTTCAAGATTGATACCGCCAAATGCAGGTGCAATATTAACTACTGTTTTAATGATTTCTTCAGTGTCCTGTGTATCAAGACAGATAGGTACGGCATTAACATTACCGAATTCCTTGAAAAGAACAGCTTTTCCTTCCATAACAGGCATAGCAGCGTGAGCACCGATATTACCGAGTCCAAGTACGGCACTTCCGTCAGATACGACAGCAATAGTGTTAGACTTGATTGTGTACTTGTAAGCTGCTTCCTTATCCTTGGCAATAACCTTGCAAGGTTCTGCTACACCAGGTGTATAAGCAAGTGCAAGATCTTCTCTTGTCTGAATCTTCATTTTAGGAGTTGTTTCAAATTTACCATTCCACTCTTCATGGAGTTGTAAGGCTTTCTCTGCATTAGTCATAATATCTAATCTTCCTTTCAATAAATAGTGCTTATAACAGCATTATATATAATAACATATTGCATTGACTAAAAAAAGCATTTTTAGTCTTTTCTTTTAGAATAATGTGTTGTATAATAATTACATCTTTGATGCGTTTTCTGCATCATTTTCCCTATTGATTTTTTAGATGAATACAGAGGTGGATTGTATGAAGGCAAAGTTAGAAACATTGTCAGTTAGTGTATTGCGTGAATTTGCAAAGGACAAGAATATTAAGAATATCTCAGCAATGAGAAAGAGCGAACTTATAGAGGCAATTATCGCAGCGGCAGAAGGCGAGGAAAAGAATGAGCCTGCAGAGGTTGCCAGTGTTGTTGCAGAAGACGAAGCAGATGTACAGAATACTCATAAGACATCAGAATATTCACATCAGAAGTCTGAACAGTATGTCAAGGAAGAACACAAGGAAAATTATCATGCACAGTCACAGAGAGGACAGGAACAGCCAAAGCAGGAACAGGATATGCCTATGGCAGATGGTATTCTTGAGGTTCTGTCAGAAGGCTATGGATTTATAAGATGTGAGAACTTCCTTCCGGGAGAGAATGATGTATATGTTTCTCCATCACAGATAAGGAAGTTTAACTTAAAGACAGGTGATATCATTCAGGGACCTAGGAGAATGAAAACATCGGGTGAGAAGTTCTCAGCACTTATGTATCTTGAAAGCGTTAATGGCAAGGATCCTTCTGTTGCACAGAGAAGACCTGCATTTGAAAGCCTTACACCAATCTTTCCTAATGAAAGAATACATCTTGAAAAGAATTCGGCTACAGTTGCGATGAGAATGGTTGACCTTATATCTCCTATAGGAAAAGGTCAGAGAGGAATGATTGTTTCACAGCCTAAGTCAGGTAAGACAACTCTTCTTAAGCAGATTGCCAATGCAGTAACTAAGAATAATCCTGAGATGCATCTTATGATTCTTCTTATTGATGAACGTCCAGAGGAAGTAACAGATATCAAGGAGTCAATTGTAGGAGATAATGTAGAGGTTATTTATTCAACATTTGACGAACTTCCAGAAAGACACAAGAGAGTATCAGAGATGGTTATTGAGAGAGCCAAGAGGCTTGTTGAACAGAAGACAGATGTAATAATCCTTCTTGACAGTATCACAAGACTTGCGAGAGCATATAACCTCACAGTCCAGGCAAGTGGACGTACACTTTCAGGTGGTCTTGATCCGGCAGCACTTCACATGCCTAAGAGATTCTTCGGTGCAGCAAGAAATATGCGTGAAGGCGGAAGTCTTACAATTCTTGCAACAGCTCTTGTTGAGACAGGAAGCAAGATGGATGATGTAGTATTCGAGGAGTTCAAGGGAACTGGTAACATGGAACTTGTTCTTGACAGAAAGCTTTCAGAAAAGAGAGTATTCCCTGCCATTGATATAGCAAAGTCAAGTACAAGACGAGAGGATCTGCTTCTTAATAAAGAAGAACAGGAAGCTGTGGATATTATGAGGAAAGCGCTTAATGGCTTAAAGACAGATGAGGCAGCAGAAAGAATTCTTGACCTTTTTGTTAAGACTAAGAATAACGAAGAGCTGGTAAGAACTGTAATTAAGAACCATTATATTTAAAGTATATTTTCTTTTTAGAACTTTTTGAAAAAATGCTTGCATAACATGTCACATCGTGATACAATATGAAAGCTGTTTATGACAGATAAAGAGGTCATTGTGTCTAATGCGCATAGATCCCATCGGGCTAGAAAGGGAACCTAAGGCGGAATTCACAATTGTAATACTTAATAATTTGTAAAGAGGTGAAATCATGAGAGAAGGAATCCATCCAGATTACTATCAGGCAAAGGTTGTTTGTAACTGCGGTAACGAGTTCGTAACAGGTTCAACAAAGGAAGAAATCCATGTAGAAATCTGTTCTAAGTGCCATCCATTCTACACAGGACAGCAGAAGGCATCATCTACTCGCGGAAGAATTGATAAGTTCAACAAGAAGTACGGTGTATCAAACAATTAATTTTGAATTAAGGTTGAGGTTTTTCGGGACCTCAACTTTTTTTGAATGTATACAAAACATTTTAGAAAGGTATGGTTATGTGATATGAAGCCATCAGGAATTGGGGGACAGGCTGTAATTGAAGGAATTATGATGCGCAATAAGGATAAATATTCTATTGCTGTCAGAAAACCTGATAATGAAATTGAGGTTGTCGTTAGAGAGAGCAGGCTTATAACAGAAAAGCATCCATGGCTTAATCTTCCGATAATAAGAGGAATTGTTAATTTTATTGATTCGCTGGTTACGGGAATTTCAACAATTAATTATTCTGCATCATTTTATGATGATCCTGCAGAGCAGGAGAAAACCAAGCTTGATGAAGCGGGCAAGAATCTCCTTAAAGATAAATTTGAGTCAGTGCTTATGGCTGTGACAGTTATTCTTTCTATATTTTTTGCAATAGGCTTGTTTATGGTGCTTCCGTATCTTGCAACTAAGCTGGTATCGAAATACATAGTTTCCAAGACACTGCTTAATTTTATTGAAGGAATTGTAAGACTGCTTATATTTGTTATATATATTTCTCTTATATCAATGATGAAGGATATAAAGAGAACTTTTATGTATCATGGTGCAGAGCACAAATGTATCAACTGTATAGAGAATGGTGCAAGACTTACACCTGAGAATGTCAAGAACAGTTCAAGATATCATAAAAGATGTGGAACAAGCTTTTTATTTTTTGTTATGTTTATAAGTATTATCTTTTTTATATTTATAAGAGTTGATAATACAGCATTACAGATTGTTATCAGAATCCTTCTTATTCCGGTCATTGCCGGAGTATCGTATGAGGTCATAAGATGGGCTGGAAAGAATGATAACGCATTTGTAAGAACATTAAGCAAGCCGGGAATGTGGTTCCAGAAGCTTACTACAAGAGAACCTGATACGGATATGATAGAAGTTGCTATCAGGGCTGTTGAGGAAGTATTTGACTGGAAGGAATTCCTTGCACAGTATTATGCAGAAGCAGAGAATCCTGTTGAAGAACTTGTTGCTTCTGAGGCAGAACTGGCTATATCAGGAAGTCTTATTCATGGTAATGAACAGACAAGAACAATTGATGTAGAGGAACAGGAAGAAGAGAAACCTGTTAGTGAGATGACTGCTGAGGAAAGATATATCCAGGCTGGAAAAGAGTTTGGAATGGATGATACTGACAGAGATACTTTCTCTTCTGTATATGAAGTAAGTGATGAGTCTGAGAGTACTATCTATGATAATTCATATGATGATAGTGATTCAGAAGAAGATTCATATGGATATGGTGAAGATGGACATGATGATCCATCAGCTATAGAGGGATTTGAATTCATGGATACAGCTTCTTATGTTATAGATAACCAGTCTGAAGCTGAAGAAGGAGAAGAATTATCTGAAGAAGAAGTTGTTGCAGGATTTGAATTTGAAGCAGAACAGAAGCCGGAGGAACAATATCCGGAAGATGTTCCGATGTTTAAGCAGAAAAGGCTGGAAGATAAGTAGATATGATGACAATTAGACAGGCCGTAAACTGGGGAACACAGATGCTGAAAGATAGGGGAATTGACAATGCAGAGCATGACAGTTTTGAACTGTTATCCGCTGTCAATGGCATGACAAGAACCTTTTATCTTATCAATGGTGACAGTTTATTGTCGGAAGAAAATTTTCTCATGTTTGAGGAATATATAGAACAGAGAGCTTCTCATATACCACTTCAGCATATTCTTGGAAAAACATGGTTTTATGGTTATGAATATATGGTTAACAGTGATGTCCTTATTCCAAGACAGGATACAGAGATTTTAGTTGGTGAAGTGATTAAGGTGACAAGAAGTGGAGATTATATTCTTGATATGTGTACCGGCTCAGGATGCATAGGAATTACACTTGCCAAGAAGTTTCCTGAATGCAGAGTGCTTGGAGTTGATGTATCAGAAAAAGCACTAAATGTTGCACAGAGTAATAAACATAATCTTGAGGCTGAAAATATTGATTTTATGAGAAGTGATTTATTCGAAGAATTAAATCATGATATAACATTTAATACAATAGTTTCTAATCCTCCATATATACCAACTAAGGTTATTGAAGGACTTCAGGAGGAAGTCAGATTACATGATCCTATACTTGCACTTGATGGAATGGAAGATGGACTTATGTTTTATAGAAAAATAACTGCACAGGCGGGAGACTTCCTTGAAACTGATGGATATCTCTGTTATGAAATAGGAGCAGAGCAGGCGGCAGATGTTTCTGATATAATGAAACAGGCTGGCTTTAAGGATATAACTGTCGTGAAAGATCTTGCTGGTTTTGACCGTGTTGTTATGGGAAGAAAGTAATTGTATATAATTGATGTAGAAAGGAAAAGTGACAGAGTATGTTTGACAGACTTGAAGATACAGTCAACAGATATGAAGATATAACTGCTGAACTTGGTAATCCGGATGTAGTTAATGATCAGGAAAAGTTCAGAAAGCTTATGAAAGAGCAGAGCAATCTTGCACCACTTATAGAAACTTATACTGAGTATAAGAACTGTAAGAAGAATATTGAGGACAGTCTTGCTATTCTTGATGAGGAGACAGACGAAGAAATTAAAGAGATGGCTAAGGAAGAACTTAATGAGTCTAAGGCAAGAGTAGAAGAATTAGAGCATGAATTAAAGATTCTTCTTTTACCTAAAGATCCTAACGATGACAAGGATATCGTTGTAGAAATCAGAGCAGGTGCAGGTGGAGAAGAGGCAGCGCTTTTTGCAGCAGAGCTTTTCAGAATGTATGTACATTATGCACAGGCAAGAGGCTGGAAGGTTGAAGTATTAAGCGGTGATGAGACCGGTATTGGTGGAATGAAGGAAGTTGAATTCATGGTTAAGGGACAGGGAGCATACTCTATCATGAAGTATGAGTCTGGTGTACACAGAGTACAGAGAATCCCGGTAACTGAATCTAACGGACGAATCCAGACTTCTACAGCTTCTGTAGCTGTTATGCCGGAGGCAGAGGAAGTTGATATTCATATTGATGAGAAGGATATCCGTATTGATGTTATGAGAGCTTCAGGTAATGGTGGACAGTGTGTCAATACAACAGATTCCGCTGTACGACTTACTCATTATCCAACAGGAATTGTTATCTATTCTCAGACAGAGAAGTCACAGATTCAGAATAAAGAGAAAGCATTTGCACTCTTAAGAGCCAAGTTATACGATATTGAAACACAGAAGGCACATGATGCTGAGGCTGACGCAAGAAGAAGCCAGATTGGTACAGGTGACAGAGCTGAGAAGATAAGAACTTATAATTTCCCACAGGGAAGAGTTACTGATCACAGAATAGGTCTTACTTTATATAAGCTTGATAAGATTATGGACGGTGATATCCAGGAAATTATTGATGCATGTATAGCTGCCGACCAGGCTGCAAAGCTTGCTAAGATGGGCGAGGACTAATTGGATATATGAAAAAGGATAGGAAGTCTAATCCGGTTGCGCTGGTGCCTATACTTGTTTTCCTTGTGTTGTATCTTGGAACCGGAATTATATTTGAATATGTTATGAAGATTCCAATGGGATTTTATAATGTTCCGATTATTGTTGCATTTATGGCGGCAATACTTGTAGCATGTATGCAGAATTCCCAGCTTAAATTCGATGAAAAGCTTGAGGTAATGGCAAAGGGGCTGGCTGACAAGAATATTGTAACCATGCTTCTTATATTCATTACAGCGGGAATATTTGTAGGAGTTGTTGGAAGAAGCAGCGCTGAGAGTGTAGCTTACTTTATGTTAAGCATTATCCCTGCGAAGTTTGCAGTAGCCGTGCTTTTTATTGTTGCATGCTTTGTCTCTACAGCAATGGGAACTTCTGTTGGAACGATAACACTTATAACACCGATTGCAGTTGCGGTGTCAGAGGCGTCAGGATTCAGTATGGCGCTGTGCATTGCATCTGTCATGGGTGGTGCAATGTTTGGAGATAATCTTTCTTTTATATCAGATACAACGATTGCAGCATGTAATGGTCAGGGCTGTGCCATGAAGGATAAGTTCAGGGAGAATTTCTGGATAGCACTTCCGGCGGCTGTTGCAGCGCTGGTTATAATTCTGGTGCTTTCTTTTAACACAGAAATTCATGGAGAGATTGCACATTCATATAATCTTATGCAGATTATTCCGTATGTACTTGTACTTGCGGGTGGAATAATCGGCGTAAATGTGTTCGTAGTACTTATTACAGGTATTGTATCTGGAATTGTTATTATGCTTGTTATGGGTGAGGTTACATTGGAAAACTTGCTTCTTAATATGGGAAGCGGCGCATCAGGAATGTTTGAGACATGTATGGTTGCAGTACTTGTTTCTGTAATGTGTTCACTTATTAAGGAGTACGGCGGATTTGACGCATTGCTTAATGGCATAAGAAGATTATTTAAAGGTAAAAAAGGCGGACAGCTTGGAATGGGGCTTTTAGTTGGCGCAATGGATATTGCTACAGCTAATAACACTGTAGCCATTGTAATGGCTAATCCTATTGCAAAAGAAATGGCAGAGGATTATGGTATTACTCCAAGAAAAGCAGCTTCGCTTCTGGATACATTTTCATGTATATTTCAGGGAATAATTCCATATGGTGCGCAGATGCTGGTTGCCATATCAGCAGTTTCAGAGCTTGGATATAATATTACGGCATTTCAGATTCTGCCAAAACTGTTTTATCCTATGCTGCTGCTTGTAAGCTCTCTTATATGGATATATATTATTCCTGAAAGAAAGGATAAAACTAATGCGTAAATCGTGGAGGCAGCATTGAAAACAGACAGAAAAGTTGTGATAAGCATTCTGGCAATTGCGGTTTTTAATTTCGTTTTTCTTGGAAATGAATATATGTATGACAATATGATGATGTATGTTATAGATGCAGGAGGTGTGGTTACTGCCCAGAATTATATTCTGGGAGTCAGTGTAGCCGGCTTTCTGCTTTTTCCGGTTATCAGCTGTTTAATTGGTAAAATGCATAGCAATTCAAGATATAAGTATTCATATGCCGGCATGTCATATATCAGCATGCTGGTGATGATTACAATGCTAGCTACCGGAATTGCCTGCATATGGGTGATGTCAGGACATAAAAGCTATATACAGATATTTATTGCAGGCAGTATATTATTTATTATTATGGGTGCTATGGGAAGTGTCGTACATTATAATTTTGCAGTTACGATGAAGGGAAGAAGCGGTCTCACGATAGCGGCAGGAATTGCTTATGCAGGAGGAATAATTCTTCAGTTTATTAATAATAATCTGATAAAAAATGATATTGCACAGACATTTGTTTTATGTGCCGGCGGGCTTCTTTGTTGTATATTTTACAGGTACATTTGTGGAAATGTCGTACAGCATGAAGTGTCCGAAGCTGTGGGCGGGCATGGGAAGAGCGGTTAATAATGCAGCGGCAGTGCTAGTTTCGTACATATCTTTAATGCTAATGTCAGGTAATACGATGGTTCTATTCATTGTTATTATTGTACTTCTAGCTGCCATAAGCCTGTGCATGTATATATTTAACGGGCAGCAGTATGTCAATAATCTTGCTGCTGAAGTCACAGAAACTGCCATAACAGATGAAGAAAACGAGTATGACAAGTTGACTGATTTTGCACAAATGTATTCTTTTACAGAACGCGAAAAGGAAGTATTACAGGTGCTTACATCATCAGAAGAGAGTATGTCTGATATTGCCAGTAATTTGTGTATGTCAAGAACAGCTTTGTATAATCATATAGCAAGCATGAACAGAAAGACGGAAACTAAAGCAAGGATAGGGCTGATACAATTCTTTTATTCATGGAATCAGAAGAATTGAACAAATGTAAACTGAATATTTTACAGCATTTATGATAGAATCCTCCTGCAAATAATTAGAAAGCAGGAGGATTTTTTATGGATAAAAGGATGTTGCGGAGAATTTCAGTTATAGTAATGGTTTTGATATGCTTAGTATCTTTATTGCTTACACCTGTATGGACTAAAGCGGATAATGTTAATGCAATAGCGCTTAGAAAAGAAGGTGATGCAGCGGATGTTGTTGATGTTAAGTATTCAACAGATGATGGCATGAACTGGAATACACTTGAAGGTTTTAGCATTACATTTGGAGAAAATGTTACTAAGATTATTGTAAAGGCTGATTATGACAGTAATAAGTATATGGTTCAGGATGCAATGCATTCTTTTACATCTGATGGCGTGATGGAAAGTGGAAAGGAGTATGTACATACAGCAAAGCAGGAGTACAGAATCCAGATTGATAAGATAGTGAGAAGTGTTACATGGGCATATAATGATAAGATATTTGGTGAGGATGCATATGTTGCACATGGAAAGGTTGAAATATTATCTGCAGTAAAGCAGGGGGAATCTGGTCAGTGGTCAGGAATTGAAGAAGCATTTCCGGGAACAAGTAACAATGTGCAGAATGATGAGCAGGGCAGAGTTGTAATTATTCCGGGAAGTACTGTCACAGTTAAGCTTACACCTGATTATGGATATCAGTTTGTATCAGGATCTCTTAATGGAAATAAGGTGACTGCTGGAAATGAAGTAAGCACATTTACATTTGTGATGCCAGATACTAATCTTCACCTCAGTGCTGTTTTTGAAAAGAGTGACGATAAAGCAGAAGTTACGGCAAAAGGAATTGATGCGGCTTCAATTCAAGGTGGAAGTTCAGTTATTTCGTCAGGAAATCTTAAACTTACGGTTGCAGATTCTTCAATGACGGACAACCAGAAGAATGCATTGAATTCAAGTGATGCAGCAAATAATGTAACTGTTTCTGACTGGATTGAAATAAACCTTGAACAGATTGTCAATAAAGGAAATGCAACAGATGTATGGTCTGATAAACTTGAAGAACTTAAAGACAAAGTCAGGATATCTTTAAATGTAGGCAAAGGTCTTGATGCTTCAGCAAGTTATGTTGTTATAAGAGAACATAATGGTGTTTATGAAAGATTGGATGCCCAGTATAATAAGGAACAGGGAATTTTAACATTTGAATCAGACAAATTTTCAGAATATGCAATAGGAACAGTTAAGACAGATACTGAGAACAATCCAGAAACTGCTGCAGACAAAACAGAAAATGTACAGGGTAATACAGAAATTCAGGAGGAAGCACCAAAAACATCTGACAATAATGTGGGATTTTATATTATGGCAGCATGTGCTTCATTTATTTTATGCTTGGCTGTTATGACAAAGAAATTAAATAAAAATTAGAAATATATTTCCTAAATGCGGGTGTTTATGATATATTAATAATTAATATGCAGATGTGGTTATAAGAAAAAATGAGTATGAAGGGAGTGTTAGCATGTCAGCCCGCGAACTGGTATTGATGAATAAAATTGAGAATCTTAGAAGATTCGGAATAGATATTTCTAATTCAAGATTTAAGGATAAAGATGTAGAGAATGAAATTGTTATGACGGCGTATATAAGAGATGTAAGAGAATTTCTTGGTTGTTTTGATTTCAGGAGACTTGAACAGACGCTTAATAATTCGCAGTGGTCTGCCGCATTTACTTCAATTACAAGGCTTGAGGAGAGAGCCAGAGAACTTGGAATCAACAGTTTTCTTAAACCATTTGATGGAATAAGGGGCGCAATAATCCAGAAAAATATACGCTCAGCAAAACAAAGCCTTGCTGTTTTCAACAACAAGAAATCGCAGATATTAAAATATTTAGGATAGTCCGTATGGGCTGTCCTTTTTATATGTTAAATGTACTAATAACTTGTATATTTCAGGACATCTTCCTATAAATCAGTAAAAACAATTCTTCTTATATGCATATTTACCATATTTTCTTACACAAAATGCTGTTATTGAAAGAATTTTCCTATAATGGGGCAAGTTACTATAATTTTATAGGTTAATACAGCAATTATTATTGTAGTCACTTTTATTTTCAGCCTATAAAACATCAAAATTCGACTATCTATAGGTATCATGTTGAAGGATTATAATTTAATGTATAAAAGTCTTTTTATAGCCATCGCATTTGCTGTACAAGAAGTGGTAAAAATAGAAACAAAAACAGTCAATTTGTTTATTACTCTGATAAAATAAATGACTATTCGTCATTTTTTGACCAAATCACTTGAAATATTAATTAAAAAAGTGTAAAATACTTATAAAATAAAAAACAATCAACCGATTGGAGGCGTGAAAAATGTTATTTCAACTTTATGGCAGCACAGCTATGACTCAGTTACTTGGCTGGGTGCTTGTGTTTGCGGGATTAGTAATCCTTAACGAGATAGGACGTCGTACTAAGATGGGTGGTATCGTAATATTCGTTATCATTCCAGCTATACTGACAATCTATTTTATAGGAATTCAGGCAGGTCTGTTTGGCGGTCACAGCAATCAGACATATGAGTACATGAACGGATGGTTCCATTATGCTAAGCTTTATGCAGCAGATATCGGAGTTGTCGGTTTCCTCATGATTAAGTATAAGTGGGGACTTGGAAAGAAAGAATGGTTTAAACCATGGCCATTCATAATCGTTGCTATCAATATTCTTATTGCTGTAGCATCTGATTTTGAGTCAGCTATCAGAGCTTACCAGATTACTGGAGATTTCTCAGGTGCATGGTGGGCATCTAATGAAGGTGTATTCCTTTATGGTGGCTGGTGGAATATCGTTAATGGTATTGCTGGACTTATTAATATCTTCTGTATGACAGGCTGGTGGGGAATTTACTCATCTAAGAAGAAGGATGATATGCTCTGGCCGGATATGACAATATGGTTTATCGTTGCTTATGATATCTGGAATTTTGAGTATACATACTGTAATCTTCCAACACATACATGGTACTGTGGTGTAGCTCTTCTTCTTGCTCCTACATTTGCGAATGCATTATGGAACAAGGGCGGATGGATTCAGAACAGAGCCATGACACTTGCAACATGGTGTATGTTTGCACAGGTATTACCATTATTCCAGTTAAGCAATACATTTAGTGTATTGCCATCATTATATGGTGGAGCAACTAAGGCTGGTGTTAAGGCACTTGATCTTTATAATGCAGCAATTACATGTCATGCTACAGGTGCAAGTGCAGGAGATGCAATTGCAAACTTTGGTATAACAGCTAACCCGACAGCACAGGGCGTTGTTGCAATGCTTGCAATAATAGCTAATGTGGTATGTATTTCGGTTATTATCAAGCGCTCTATTGAACAGAAGAAGTGTCCATATACTAAAGAAATCTGGGTTGGAACAAGAGACTACGAGCAGGCTATGTCAAGAGCAGAGTAATCTGTATTTGTTAACTTAATATTAAATAATAATAAAGAACATCACGGACAGATTAAAGTGCAGAAAATGCATGTCTTGAAGTGATGTTCTTTTTTGTGTATAATCAAAAGAATAAAAGGACTAAGGTTCTTTGAAATGAGTGAAAAGGAGATGGAGCATATGAACAGTATTTATAAGAAGTTAAAGACAATTAAATTTGAGATTATTATTGTTTCAATTGCATTGTTTGTTCTTGGCTTACTGCTGGTAATATTTCCAACAGCATCCCAGGAAATCATATGTAAAGGAATTGGAGTTGCCTTATGTGTCTGGGGAGTATTAAGGCTTATCAATTATTTCAGGATTGCAGGCAGTGAGATTCTTGGATCATATGGTCTTGTACAGGGAGTTACACTTCTTGCATTTGGTATGTTTTTCGTGATTAAACCGGGAGTTATTGCAGTATTTTTGGGAACAGCACTTGCAATAATTATTATTGTAGATGGAATTCTCAAGCTTCAGTATGCTGTGGATTTCTACCATCTTCAGTCAGACAAATGGTGGATTGAGCTTATCGGTGCAGTTATTATGGTAGTTATTGGCATTGTTGCGTTATTCAATCCATTTTCAACATCATCAGCACTTATTGTATTCATTGGAATTGCGTTGATGGTAGAAGGATTATGGGATTTCATATCTCTTATGAGAATTGTGTCTATAACTAAAAAAGCTGGCAAGGCAATAAAGGATTTTAAAGATCAGGTTGATGCTGTAGATATGAAATAAATGTATTACAGATTAATATAATAAACAGGAATGAGGGCGGACAAAGTAATGAGCAGAAAGATTTATGCGGCTATATTAGGAGCAGGAACAGTAGGAACAGGTGTATACAAGTTATGCCAGAGTATGAAGGATGATGTGATAAGCAAGACAGGAGCAGAACTTGTGGTTAAGAAGGTTCTTGTAAGAAATCTTGATAAAGACCGTGATCCGATTAACAGAGAGTTACTGACTGACAACTGGAAGGATATTATTGAAGATAAGGAGATTGAGATTGTAATAGAGCTTATGGGCGGAACTATTCCGGCAAAGCAGTATATTCTTGAAGCACTTGAGGCTGGAAAGCAGGTTGTTACAGCTAATAAGGATTTGCTTGCAGAATATGGTGAAGAGGTTATGGGAATGGCAGACAGAATGCATGCTGACCTTCAGTTTGAAGCGGCTGTTGCAGGAGCAATTCCAATAATCAGACCATTAAAGCAGAGCATGGCCGGCAACAATATCACAGAGATTATTGGTATTGTAAATGGAACAACTAATTATATCCTTACCAAGATGACTGAATCAGGAATGAATTACAAGGACGCTCTTGCCAAGGCTACAGAATTAGGATATGCAGAGGCAGACCCTACAGCAGATGTTGAAGGATATGACGCAGGAAGAAAGATGGCTATTATGTCATCAATCGCATTTAATTCAAGAGTAACATTTAATCAGGTATATACAGAGGGTATTACTAAGATAACAGCAGAGGATATCAAATATGCCAAGGAATTTGGATATGTTATTAAGCTGCTTGGTCTTGCAAGAAATACACCTGATGGAATTGAAGTTAAGGTTCATCCTATGCTCATTGACGAGAATCACCCTCTTGCAACAGTAAGGGATTCATTTAACGCTGTGTTCGTTCATGGCGAAGCAAGTGATGACACTATGTTTATGGGCAGGGGTGCAGGACAGATGCCTACAGCATCTGCTGTTATGGGTGATATTATTGATGTCTGCCGTAACATAGTTCATGGCTCATGTGGCAAGATTGGCTGCTCATGCTACAAGAAGCTGGCTGTTAAGGATATATCTGAAACCAAGAGCAAATTCTTCTTAAGAATAGAAGCATTAGACAAGCAGGGGGTTCTTGCTAACATTGCAAGTGTTCTTGGCAACAATGATGTAAGTATTGCACAGGTAGTACAGAAGAGCCGCAAAGACGGAGTTGCTGAACTTGTTATTATTACGGATGATGTTGCAGAGAAGAATTTTAATGATGCAATGACAGTATTTAACGGACTTTCAGTAGTAAAAGAGATTGCCGGTGTAATCCGGGTTTATTAATCTGTAATTGTTCAGAGGCAGGCTTTGAACGCTTATATTAATTTTAGAAAAGGTAGATTATTATATGGCTAAGAAGTATTATGCTGTACGAGTAGGTAAAGTTCCCGGAATATATCAGACATGGGATGATTGTAAGAAGAATGTACACGGTTTTCCGGCGGCTGAATATAAGAGCTTCACATCTATGGAAGAGGCGAAGGCTTATATGGGACAGGAAGCCGTACAGGAGATTAATGGCAAAAACGGAAATGGCAATATGGAAGATGTAATGCCTGATGACGATTACGCATTTGTTGATGGCTCATTTAATATTGCAACCGGAGTGTATGGATACGGCGGTTTTCTTATGCATGATGGCGTAAGATATGAATTGTCCGGCAATGGCAGTGACGAAGAGATGGCTTCTATGCGTAATGTTGCAGGGGAAATTCTTGGAAGTATGGCTGCTATAAAAAAAGCAATAGAGCTTGGACTTAAAGAGATTTCTGTATTCTACGATTATGCAGGTATAAAGGCATGGGCTGTGGGAGAATGGAAACGAAACAAAAAAGGAACAGTAGAATATTATAATTATATTGCGTCTGTCAGGGATTCAATTAATATCAGATTCGTGAAGGTCAGGGGACATTCAGGGGTTGAAGGCAATGAAGAGGCTGACAGGCTTGCAAAGAGAGCAGTAGGGTTGTGTTAGATCCGGACATTTCCAAGTGGTGGTCTGCCAGAACACAAGCTTTCATGGTTTATTCGCTTAGTGGGAGTAAGAGCTGCTATATACAGAATCTATTACAGTGCTAAAAAACAACGCGCTACGCTTGAACGTGTTTTTTGGCACTGATTTTTTGTATATAGCAGCCCTAACTCCCACACAGCTCATAAAAAATCAAGCTTATATTCTGACAGACCACCACTTGGAAATACAGACTGACACAACCTACTGGCGGGGTGAGTAATTATACTTTTTTATAATAATTTTTTGTTGACAAATCACTATGCAGGTAATAACATATAAACATACTAAACAAGTATGAAATAAATGATGATAGATATTACATGGGAGGATGCGGCAATGAGAAATATTTTGTTTTTTGGAGATTCTAATACTTACGGATATAAGCCTGACAAGACGGGAAGATATGATTTTGATGTGAGGTGGACAGGCAGAATGTCTGATCTTCTTGGAAATGAATATAATATTATTGAAGAGGGACTGTGCGGAAGAACAACTATATTTCCAGATGCTGTAAGAGATGCAAGAAAGGGCATTGATCTTATCGGAGTGGCTGTTGAATCACATAAGCCGGTAGATGTAGTATCTATCATGCTTGGAACTAATGACTGCAAGACTGAATTTCATGCTGATGCAAAGACAATAGCAAAAGGAATGGAAGCAGTTGCAAGAAAGGCTAAGGAGACAGCAGGAGAGCAGGCAAAGATTGTTATAGTTTCTCCGATTCATCTTGGAAAAGGTGTTGGTGATGAAGGCTTTGATCCTGAATTTAATGAGAGTTCTGAGGAGGTTTCAAAGCAGCTTGCAAGAGAATATGAAAAGGCAGCAAAGGAGAACGGATTTTATTATTTTGATGCAGCCAGTGTTGCTAAACCAAGTAAAATTGATAGACAGCATCTTGATGAAAAGGGACATAAAATATTTGCAGAAAAATATAGTGAATTTTTATTGACAGAAGTTTTATAGGTGCTATAATGAAAATGAACATATGAATGAATGTTCATATGAAAGAATTTTGATTATTTAATGATTTTAAAGGAGAGAATATTATGAAGAAGACTTATAAAATCGATGTTGATTGTGCAAACTGTGCTAATAAGATGGAAGATGCAGCTAAGAATACAGCAGGCGTTAAGGATGCTACGGTTAATTTTATGGCACTTAAGATGATTGTTGAATTTGAAGAAGGACAGGATCCTAAGGCTGTTATGCAGGATGTTCTTAAGAACTGCAAGAAAGTTGAAGATGATTGTGAGATATATCTGTAATAGGAAGCCGTGAGAGTTGTTCTGGCAGATTGGAGTAGAATATGAATAAAAAGCAGAAAAAGATGCTTACAAGAATCATTATTGCTGCAGTCCTTATGATTGCTTTTAAGGTGATAGGTACATTTGTTGATATTCCTACGGTTATTCTTTTTATAATGTACATGGTTCCTTATCTTGTTATTGGATATGATATTTTAAGGAAAGCAGTTAAGGGAATTCTTAACAGACAGGTATTTGATGAGAATTTCCTTATGGCAGTTGCAACTGTAGGTGCAATTATAATTGCACTTGTAGATGATGGTGATTTTACAGAAGCAATTGCGGTTATGCTCTTTTATCAGATTGGTGAGCTGTTCCAGAATATTGCAGTTGGAAAGAGCCGTAAGAACATAAGTGAGCTTATGGACATCAGACCTGATTATGCCAATATTGAAGTTGATGGAAAGCTTGAGCAGGTAGATCCTGATGAAGTAGAGGTTGGTACAGTTATTGTTGTCCAGCCGGGAGAGAAAGTTCCTATTGATGGTATTATTGAAGAAGGTAATACAACACTTAATACAAGCGCACTTACAGGTGAAAGTCTTCCAAGACAGGTAAAGACCGGTGATGAGGTAATAAGCGGCTGTATTAATATGTCAGGTGTGCTTAAGATCCGTACAACCAAGGAATTTGGTGAATCTACAGTATCCAAGATACTTGACCTTGTAGAGAATGCAAGTTCCAAGAAGTCTCGCTCAGAGAACTTTATCAGTAAGTTTGCAAAGATATATACACCTGCAGTCTGTTATGGTGCGCTGGCACTTGCTATAATTCCACCGCTTGTAAGCATGATATTCCTTGGAATATCTCCGCAGTGGGGAATGTGGATATACAGAGCGCTTACATTTTTAGTAATAAGCTGTCCTTGTGCACTTGTTATCAGTATTCCACTTAGCTTCTTTGCAGGAATCGGCGGAGCAAGTAATCAGGGCGTTCTTGTAAAGGGTTCAAGTTATCTTGAAGCACTTGCAGAAACTGATATTGTTGTCTTTGATAAGACAGGAACTATGACACAGGGTGTATTTGAAGTCAGTGGTGTATACAATAATACTATTGACAAAGACGAGCTTATCAAATATGCTGCATTTGCAGAAAGCTATTCAACACACCCTATAAGCAAGAGCTTACAGAAGGCTTATGGCAAAGATATTGACAAGACACTTGTTACAGATGTTGAGGAAATCAGCGGCGAAGGTGTTAAGGCAAATGTATCAGGACATGAAGTTGCTGCAGGTAACAGAAAGCTTATGAGAAGACTAGGTCTTGAATATGCAGAGTGCAACGAGGTCGGAACTCAGGTTCATGTTGCAGTTGACGGAGCTTATGCAGGACTTATACTAATATCAGATTTGTTAAAGCCTCATGCAAAGCAGGCTATAGAAGAACTTAAGAAAGCTGGAGTACGTAAGACAGTAATGCTTACCGGTGATGCAAAGAATGTAGCAGATGCTGTAGCTAAAGAATTAAATATAGATGCTGTGTACAGTGAATTGCTTCCGGCAGATAAGGTTTCTAAGGTTGAGGAACTGTTAGAACATAAGAAATCAAAGAAAAAGCTTGCATTTGTTGGAGATGGTATTAATGATGCACCGGTACTTTCAAGAGCAGATATCGGAATAGCAATGGGGGCATTAGGAAGTGATGCCGCTATAGAAGCAGCTGATATAGTATTGATGGATGATGACCCGTTAAAGATATCCAAGGCAATAAAGATATCAAGAAAATGCTTGCGTATTGTTTATGAAAATATTTATTTTGCAATAGGCATAAAGCTCATATGTTTAGTGCTTGGTGCAATAGGTATAGCAAACATGTGGGTAGCAATATTTGCAGATGTAGGTGTAATGGTTATTGCTGTAATCAATGCGATAAGAGCACTATTTGTAAAGAACTTATAAAGAAAGAGGTAATATAATGGCAGATTGTGAATGCTGTGAGTCAGTAGAAGTACACGAAGACTTATTAAAGATAGTTAATGAAACAATGCCAGATGAGAATGAATTATATGACCTTGCAGAGTTGTTCAAGGTGTTCGGTGATTCAACAAGAATAAGAATACTGTATGTATTATTTGAGGCAGAAGTGTGCGTGTGTGACTTAGCACAGGCTCTCAATATGACACAGTCTGCAATATCTCATCAGCTAAGAATATTAAAGCAGAACAAGTTAGTAAAGAACAGAAGAGAAGGTAAATCAATATTCTATTCACTGGCAGACGATCATGTAAGAAGCATAATCGCACAGGGAAGAGAACATATTGAGGAAGATTTATAAGTCTTGATAGATTAAGCCCTCAGGGAACTGACAATTGTTGGTTTTCTGAGGGCTTTTTGCATTTCATAGGAATATTGCGTAAGACATGGCTTTCACATTAACTGTACAGAAAATTTTACAACTGTCTTGTCACATGTAAACATTCGTGGTATACTCTAGCACAATGTATGTAAAACGCAAGTCAAGCATATGTAAACCTTAACGATTGGAGAAGCAATATGTCAGTTACAAGTGATATTTTAAAGTTGAAAAAAGAGAAGAATGCAGTTATTCTTGCACATTATTATGTAGATGAAGATGTTCAGGAAGTTGCTGATTATGTTGGGGATTCATTCTATCTTAGCAAGGTAGCTACTAAGGTAGATCAGGATATTATAGTATTTGCGGGTGTTGAGTTCATGGGTGAGAGTGCTAAGATTCTTAATCCGGAAAAGAAAGTGCTTATGCCAGAGCCGGGGGCTGATTGTCCAATGGCACATATGGCAACTAAGGAAGAAATTCTTAAGATGCGTGAACAGTATGATGACCTTGCAGTTGTCTGTTACATCAATTCAACAGCAGAGCTAAAGACTTATTCAGACGTCTGTGTGACATCATCAAATGCAGTAAAGATAGTAAAGAACCTTCCTAATAAAAACATCTTCTTTATTCCTGATCAGAATCTTGGAAGATTCGTTGCAAAGCAGGTGCCAGAGAAAAATGTGATTCTTAATAAAGGCTTCTGTCCAAGACATGTCGCGATAACAGAGGATATGGTCGTTGAAACTAAGAAGAAATATCCACAGGCAAAGCTTGCAGCACACCCTGAATGTACAGAGGAAGTATTAAAATATGCTGATTACATAGGCAGTACATCAGGAATTATTGATTATGTTGTAGATACAGATTGTGAGGAATTCATAATTGCAACAGTTGATGGTGTATTTGGTGAGATAAGAAAAAAGGCACCTGGCAAGAAACTGTATACATTAAAGCCTGACCAGGTATGTGTCAACATGAAGATGGTAACCTTAGATAAGGTGCTTGATGTTCTTGAACAGGAAAATAATGAAGTGTTTGTAGATGAAGAAGTTGCAAAGAAAGCAATGAAGCCACTTACAAGAATGCTTGAGCTTGCAAAGTAAGATTATAGTAAGCGCAGAAAGAATGGAGGTATCCTATGAATAATACAATTAAAACAGATGTGCTGATAGCCGGATGTGGCTGTTCTGGTCTGTATATGGCAATGAATCTGCCTGCCGATAAGAAGATTCTTATGATAACAAAGTCTGATTGTGAGAGCAGTGATTCATTTCTGGCACAGGGCGGTATGTGTATGCTAAAATGTGAAGAAGATTACGAAAGTTATTTTGAAGATACGATGAAAGCCGGCCATTATGAAAATGATAAGAAATCTGTTGAAATAATGATCCGTTCATCAGCAGGTGTAGTAAAAGATCTTGTCGATTGTGGAGCAAGATTTGCAAGAGAGGCTGACGGAAGTCTTGCATACACAAGAGAAGGAGCTCATTCATCTAACAGGATAATATTCCATGAAGATATTACAGGTAAAGAGATAACAAGTCATCTGTTAGAGAAGGTGAGAACTCTTCCCAATGTGACAATTATGGAATACACAAGACTGCTTGATATAATAAGCAGAGATAACAGATGTCTTGGTGCGGTTATAAGGACTGGCAATGGAGAACTTATTAAGGTAGAAGCTTCTGATGTTGTACTTGCTACAGGTGGAATTGGTGGTTTATACAGACATTCAACGAATTTCAGACATCTTACAGGAGATGCAATTGCAATTGCTATAAAGCATGGAGTAGAATTAAAGGATATTAATTATGTCCAGATTCATCCGACAACATTTTATTCTGACAAAGAGGAAGACAGGAGCTTTCTTATATCTGAATCAGTAAGAGGCGAAGGCGCAAAGCTTTATGATAAGAATGGAAAGAGATTTGTTAATGAGCTGCTTCCAAGAGACCTGCTTACAGAAGAGATTAGAAAACAGATGGCAAAGGACAATACAGACTTTGTATGGGAAGATTTAAGGACAATACCTGAAGAAGAATTAAAAACGCATTTTCCTAATATAGTGCAGTATTGTATTGGTAAGGGATATGACCCGTCAAAAGAGTGTATTCCGGTTGTTCCTGCACAGCACTATTTCATGGGAGGAATTAAGGTAGACCATGAGAGCAGAACAACAATGGATAACCTGTATGCAATAGGCGAGACAGCCTGCAACGGAGTTCATGGAAGAAACAGGCTTGCAAGCAACTCACTTCTTGAAAGTCTTGTGTTTGCAAAGAGGGCAGCGCTTGATATTACTGAAAATGCAGTCGTAAAACCGACACAGGATCAGATTACATATTTTGATACATTTGATGCAGAAAAATATGCAGATGAGTCGAAAATTGACGGAGAATATGCAGAATTAGTCAATAAAAAGATTGAAGAGGCAGATAAAGCCTATGAAGAAAGCCAGAAAAAGAATTACGCATAATAATATAGAAATGGAGAAATGATATGTTTGATAAAGTTACTTTAAAGTTAAATGTTGATCCGCTTATTCTTGGAGCACTTAAAGAAGATATTACAAGTGAGGATGTGTCAACTAACAGCGTTATGCCAGAGTCAAAACTTGGAGAGGTTGAGCTTATATGCAAGCAGGACGGAATAATATGTGGTTTGCAGGTATTTGCAAGAACATTTGAACTGCTTGATGAAGATGTAGAGATTACATTTTTTGCAAAAGACGGGGATGAGGTTAAGAAAGGTCAGAAGATGGCAGTTGTAAGAGGAGATATAAGAGTCCTTCTGTGTGGAGAAAGAACGGCACTTAATTATCTCCAGAGAATGAGTGGAATTGCGACATATACTAATGGTGTTGCGAAGCTGCTTGCAGGAACTAAGACAAAGCTTCTTGATACAAGAAAGACATCACCTAATAACCGTATATTTGAGAAGTATGCTGTCAGAATCGGAGGTGGTAATAACCACAGATATAATCTTACAGACGGAGTACTCCTTAAGGATAACCATATAGGTGCTGCGGGCGGAGTTAAGCAGGCAGTTACAATGGCTAAGGAATATGCACCATTTGTAAGAAAGATAGAAGTTGAAGTTGAGAACCTTTCAATGGTGCGTGAAGCTGTTGAGGCAGGCGCAGATATTATTATGCTTGATAATATGAGCCATGAGGATATGTGTGCGGCTATGAATATAATTAGTGGAAAAGCTTTAGTTGAAGTTTCTGGAAATGTAACTAAAGAAAACATTGCAAAAATCACTGACCTTGGTGTAGACTTTGTATCAAGTGGTGCACTTACACATTCTGCACCAATTATGGACATTTCATTAAAAAATCTTCATCCTGTACAGGAGTAATCATTGTTGGGGTGAACTGGGGAGTTGTAGCAATGAACGGAGAAGAGAGAAGAAATCAGATAGTAGATATATTAAAACATTCGTCGAGTCCTGTGCCGGGTACACAGCTTGCACAGATATTAGATGTAAGCAGGCAGGTTATAGTGCAGGATGTAGCGCTTATCCGTGCGAAGAATATAGATGTTTTCTCAACTAACAGAGGTTATGTGCTTAATGATAAGCAGGAGTACAGCCGCATACTTAAGGTTAAACATGAAGATGATGAGGTGGAAGCAGAGCTTGGAGCAATAGTTGACATGGGTGGCTGGGTAAGAGATGTTTTCGTATATCACAAGGTATATGGTGTTATAAGAGCGGAGATGAATATACATTCCCGCAGAGATATAAAGAATTATCTTGAAGAGATAGCAAGCGGAAAGAGCAGCCTTTTGAAAAATGTGACATCAGGATATCATTATCATACAATTGTTGCGGATGACGAACAGACGCTGGATTTAATTCAGGAGGAGCTTGGAAAACTTGGATTTCTTGCAAAACTGCAGGAGTATGAGCCTGTGGATTTCTGGCATAAAGGGTGAATATGGACTTAACAATTTACACACTTACACATAAACATTTTACAAAGCCTGATGATAATATGTATGTGCCGCTTCAGGTAGGTACAGCCATTAATTCACCACTGGGGTATCTAAGGGACGATACAGGAGATAATATATCGGCTCTTAACGGTTATTACAGTGAACTTACAGGATTATACTGGATATGGAAAAATGTGCATGATATTAATTATGTTGGAACATGCCATTACAGAAGATATCTTATTGATGAGAACGAGCATATTATGAATGAAAAGCATTATGAGCAGATTTTTAAGGAGTACGAACTTGTTACAACCAAGAGAGTAGTTCTTAATAATTCATATCATTACGGATTTTCTGCTAATCATAATGTAACTGCGCTTGACATGACAGGTGAAGTTATTAAGGAATTATATCCCAAGTATTATGATACATTTATACAGCTTGTTAATGGCAATGAGACATATTTTGGAAATATGATAGTCACTTCTAAAGAGCTTTTTGATAAATATGCTGAGTGGCTGTTTACGATATTCTTTGAGGTTCAGAAACGCATTGATATGGAGACTGATAAGGATTCATACCACAGGCGTGTGTTTGGCTTTATATCTGAATTCTTATTGCTTGTGTGGGTGAGAGTAAACAATATCAAGGTAAAGGAATGCAAGGTTGGAATGGTTGGCGAAAAAGCCGAAACAAGGGAGCTGAAAGCAGTTTTGTCGTCTTTTCTTGCAAAAGAGGATACGAAGGGGGCTATGCAGTACTTTATGGATTTTTACAACAAAAGACCTGATGTTCTCATGGAGGCGTCTGATGTAACCGGGGAACTGCATCTTATGTTACAGATAACAGCAGTTATGGACATGCAGATACAGCACGAGGGCAGCAGTTTTTACAAAAGTAATCCGGATGTCCGTAAATGGTTTGGGGTATTTTCAGGTATAAACAGGAAAACACAGCTTGAATTAAAAGGACAACTTACAGAAGACTGGAAGGAAATGTATAGAGAAATGGGGATTCCTGAGGAAGCATTTGCGGTAGCACGGAAGTTGTATGGTAAAAAGAGCTGGTGTTTAGAATAAATATTTGCACAATGAGAGATTGCATGTATAATATTTACAGATAATTTGTTTTGTGAGAAGGGGGCTGGCTCTATGGGAATGTTTGTGAATCCGGATAATTCTGCGTTTCAGGCAGCGTTAAATGCAAGAATTTATATTGATAAAAGTGGATTGATTAATTATACGAACAGTGTACTGGCGTCATCAGATGCATTTATATGCAATAGCAGACCGCGTCGTTTTGGAAAGTCAATTACTGCAAATATGCTCACAGCATACTATAGTAAGGGCTGCAATTCAGAGAAAATGTTTTCGGGGCTGGAAGTTAGTAAATCACCAGATTTTAAGAAACATTTGAATAAGTATGATGTGATACATCTGGATATTCAGTGGTGTCTGGAACCAGCAGGTAAAGCAGAGAATCTTATATCATACATTTCAGAAAAGACAATTTCAGAATTAAAAGAATGTTATCCTGGTGTATTGGAGAGTGATATTGTTTCATTGCCAGAAGCATTGGCGATAATTAATGCGGAGACAGGAAATAAGTTTATTGTAATTATTGATGAATGGGATGTTTTGATAAGGGATGAAGCTGCTAATAAAAACGTGCAGGAAGATTATATTAACTTTTTAAGGGGGATGTTTAAGGGAACAGAACCTACTAAATATATACAACTGGCATATCTGACAGGGATTCTTCCGATGAAAAAGGAAAAGACGCAGTCAGCACTTAATAATTTTGATGAATTTACTATGTTAAGCCCAAGTAATCTGGCACAGTATGTTGGGTTTACTGAAGATGAGGTCAGAGGGCTTGCAAGAGAATATAATCAGGATTTTGACAAAGTAAAAATGTGGTATGATGGGTATCTGCTAAGAGATTATCAGGTATATAATCCAAGAGCCGTTGTAAGTGTTATGCTAAAAGGAGAATTTAAAAGCTACTGGTCCGAGACAGCTTCTTATGAAGCAATTGTGCCGCTTATTAATATGAATTATGATGGCTTGAAAACAGCCATTATTGCAATGATATCCGGGGCTGAAGTCAAAGTTAACACAGGTACATTTAAGAATGATACTCTGAATATTAAGAGTAAAGATGATGTATTGACTTATATGATTCATCTTGGATATCTGGCGTATGACCAGACTAATAGCATGGCATTTGTTCCAAATGAAGAAATCAGGCAGGAGCTTACTGCAGCAGTAGAGAGCAGAAAGTGGAATGAAATGCTTGGATTCTGGCAGAATTCAGAGAAATTGCTCAATGCTACACTGGATAAGAATGAAAATGCAGTTGCAGAACAGATAGAAAAGATTCATAACGAATATGTATCAGTTATACAATATAACAATGAGAATTCTTTGAGCAGTGTATTAGCAATTGCATATCTTAGTGCAATGCAATATTATTTTAAACCGATTCGAGAATTGCCAACCGGACGAGGATTTGCAGATTTTGTGTTTCTGCCAAAACCGGAATATAAAATGGATTATCCAGCGATTGTGGTAGAATTGAAGTGGAATCAGAATGCTGATACTGCAATGAAACAGATAATAGATAAAAAATATCCTGCAACAATTGAAGGGTATACTGGAGATATATTACTGGTTGCAATCAATTATGATAAGGACAATAAGGAACACCAGTGTTTAATACAGGAATATGAGATAAGATAATGTCTTTAGCTTTCAGGGTTAATAATGTAATATATTCGAAAAGTTCAGGTAAAATATGGAGTAAATATAAAAATGTTATTGACACCAGCAGATAGTTATATTATATTTTAGAAAGTATTTTGGATATAAAAAGATATCGCAAATACAGACCACATGATTATATGTTAAGCCTTGCGGACGGGCGGGTCGGTTGCCGAGTGTGACTAGGGCACACATTATTGATTGAGTTAGAAGCTCAAATTTTATAAGTTGATTTTTAAATTATCATGCGAGAGAGCATATCATCTTGTGAAACGGTCAATAAGAGCGGTAACAGTGACTTACTTGGATAAACTCTGAAAGGTCAGATTTTCTGTATTTGGCAATACAGTAATCAAAAAGAAGATAGAATATGATTATACAGGCGTGATTGATTTTAAATCAATCACGCCTTTTTGCGCGAGCAGCGATGAGAATAGAAGTGAAAAATCACAATCATGCTTGCATGAATTGGGATTTCTTCACGGATATTCGAGGAGCGCCGCGACAATGACAGAGCGCAGCTCTGGAATAAAGCTGCGAGCGCGAGCAGCGATGAGAATAGAAGCGTAGACAGCAATGAGAACAGGGGGAAATATGGACTTAAAAAGACAGGCGAGTGCGCCGCTTTATGAAGCAATTGAGAAATTCAGAAAGAAAAGAATTGTTCCGTTTGATGTTCCGGGACATAAGAGAGGAAGGGGCAACCCAGAACTGGTAGATTTACTTGGAGAAAGATGTGTTGGAATAGATGTTAATTCAATGAAGCCACTTGATAACCTGTGCCACCCTGTTTCTGTTATTAAGGAGGCAGAGGAGCTTACAGCAGAAGCATTTGGGGCAGAACACGCATTTTTCATGGTAGGAGGAACTACGCAGGCAGTACAGAACATGGTGTTATCTGTATGTAAGGCTGGAGATGAGATTATCGTTCCAAGAAATGTGCATAAAAGCGTAATTAATGCATTGATTCTGTGTGGTGCGATTCCTGTTTATCTTAATACAGAAATTAATGCAAAGCTTGGAATAGTGCTTGGAGTAACTGTGCAGCAGGTTGAAAAGACAATACAGGAGCATCCGAATGCGGTGGCGGTTTTGGTGAACAATCCTACATATTATGGAATCTGTTCAGACATTAAAGGAATATGTGATATAGCACATTCATATGGACTTAAGGTGCTTGCCGATGAGGCACATGGAACGCATCTGTATTTTGGTGACAACCTTCCTATGAATTCAATGAAAGCAGGAGCAGACCTTGCAGCAATATCAATGCATAAGTCAGGCGGTTCGCTTACGCAGAGTTCAATCCTTCTTACCAATAATGGTATGAATGCTGATTATGTACAGACAATTATTAATATTACGCAGACAACGAGCGCGTCATATCTTCTTATGACAAGCCTTGATATATCAAGAAGAAATCTTGCCCTGCGCGGCAGACAGTCATTTGCAAAGGTGAGTGAGTGGGCACAGTATGCAAGAGATGAGATTAATATGGTAGGCGGTTATTATGCATACGGAAAAGAACTGATTAATGGTGGAACAGTCTATGATTATGATGTTACCAAGCTTTGTGTTTATACAAGGGATATTGGACTTGATGGAATTGAGGTGTATGATATCTTAAGAGATGAGTATGATATCCAGATAGAATTCGGCGACATTGGAAATATAATGGCGTACATATCAATTGGTGACAGAATACAGGATATAGAAAGACTTGTCGGAGCATTGGCTGAAATCAGCCGTCTGTATTCAAAAGAAGAAAAACGCTTTGAAGTAGACAGACAAATGCTGCTTCCAAGGGTACTTGCTTCACCGCAGGAAGCCTTCTATGCCGATAAGATTAAAGTTCCAATCCGTGAGGCAGCAGGACATATATCAGGGGAGTTCGTAATGGCATATCCGCCAGGAATTCCTATACTTGCGCCGGGTGAAGAAATTACAGACGAGATAATAGACTATATTCAGTATTCAGTAGAGAAGGGGTGTTCAATGCAGGGAATGGAAGATTCAACATTGCAGACACTGAATGTATTAAGAATGTAAATGTCCGATTTGTTCAATCGGTCAAATATAGAAGGGAGAAAGTTTCTATGGAATTTTGGTTTTCAGAACTTCATTCACCACATGTGAAGTTTGATATCAGGGTTGAAAAACAACTGTTTTCTGGCGAGAGCGACTATCAGAGAATAGATGTATTTCAGTCGCCAGAGTTCGGAAAATTCCTGACACTTAATGGAAGTGTTATATTTTCAGAACAGGATTGTTTCATCTATAACGAGATGGTGGTGCATGTGCCAATGTCAGTCCATCCAGATGTTAAAAATGTATTGATAATCGGTGGCGGTGACGGAGGTGTATCAAAGGAACTGTTGCAGTATGACAATATCGAAAATATTGACATAGTTGAACAGGACAACATGTTTGTTGATGTGTGCAGGGAGTATTTTCCAGAGACGGCATCAGGATTAGAAGATGAGAGAGTACACATTTATAATTCAGATGCATTAAGGTTCTTACGCTCCAAGCAGGATATGTATGACCTTATAATTAATGACGCAACAGACCCGTTTGGTGCGAGTGAGGGACTGTTTACAAGAGAATTTTATGGAAACTGTTATAAGGCGCTTAAGGAGGACGGAATACTTGTGTACCAGCATGGAAGTCCGTTCTATGATGAGGATGAGGATGCATGCAGAAGCATGCACAGAAAGGTATTCCATACATTTCCAATAAGCCGTGTGTATCAGGCGCATATACCTACGAGTCCGTCAGGATACTGGCTGTTTGGATTTGCGTCAAAGAAATATCATCCGCTTAAGGATTTTAAGCCGGCAGAGTGGAAGAGAAGAAATATACATACAGAATATTACACAACTAATCTTCATACAGGTGCATTCATGCTGCCAAAGTATGTTGAAGAATTATTAGAACAGGAGGAAGAAAGATGAGCAGAGTATTAGTAATTGGTTGCGGAGGAGTTGCTTCAGTAGCAATCCACAAGATATGTCAGGTGAGCGAGGTATTTTCAGACCTGTGCATAGCGAGCAGAACAGTGAGCAAATGTGACAAATTAGCAGACGAATTGAAGGACAAGACAAGCACTAACATTACAACAGCAAAGGTTGATGCTGACAATACAGATGAGGTTATTGCGCTTATCAATGAATTCAAGCCGGATGTAGTTCTTAATGTGGCACTTCCATATCAGGATCTTACGATTATGGATGCCTGCCTTGCGTGTAAAGTTCCTTATGTTGATACTGCTAATTATGAGTGTGAGGATACAGATAATCCTGAGTGGAGAAAGGTATATGAGGAGAGATGCAAGCGTCTTGGATTTACAGCATATTTTGACTACTCATGGCAGTGGGCTTACAGAGAAAAATATAAAGAAGCCGGAATTACAGCACTTTTAGGAACTGGTTTTGATCCGGGTGTAACAAGCGTATTCACAGCTTATGCACAGAAACACTATTTTGATGAGATACATACAATTGATATATTAGACTGCAACGGCGGCGACCATGGATATCCGTTTGCAACTAACTTTAACCCGGAGATTAATCTTCGTGAGGTATCAGCACCCGGCTCATATTGGGAGGATGGTCACTGGGTTGAGATTCCTGCTATGTCAATAAAGAGAGAGTACAATTTTGAGGGAGTAGGAATGAAGGATATGTACCTGCTTCACCATGAGGAAATAGAGGCACTTGCTGCTAATATTCCGCATGTTAAGAGAATACGTTTCTTCATGACATTTGGACAGAGCTATCTTACACATATGAAATGCCTTGAGAATGTCGGAATGTTAAGAACTGACCCGGTTGAATTCAACGGGCAGGAGATTGTTCCAATCCAGTTCTTAAAGGCACTTCTTCCAGACCCTGCTTCACTTGGACCAAGAACAGTAGGTAAGACTAATATCGGCTGTATCTTCACAGGTATCAAAGACGGCAAGGAGAAGAAGGTATATATTTACAATGTGTGCGACCATCAGGAATGTTACCGTGAGGTGGGTTCACAGGCTATTTCATACACAACAGGCGTACCTGCTATGATTGGTACAATGCTTGTTGCAAAGGGACTCTGGAATAAGCCAGGAGTATTCACAACAGATGAATTTGATCCGGATCCATACATGGATGCGCTTAATAAGTACGGTCTCCCATGGGTTGTCGATGAAAATCCTGTTTTAGTAGACTAAAAAGAGAGGTTAATTATGAGATTTGATGAGTTAAAGACACCGGCATATGTAATAGATGAAAAAATGCTTATTCATAATCTTGAGATACTTCATAAAGTAGAAGAAGATACCGGTTGCCACATACTGCTGGCGCAGAAAGCATTTTCAGCATATGCAGAATATCCGCTGATTGGAAAATATATAAGCGGAACTACGGCAAGTGGAATATATGAAGCCAGACTTGGTGCTGAGTGTATGGGAAAAGAAAATCATGTATTTGCACCGGCATTTACTGATGAGGATATGGATGAGCTTGTAAATATATGTGACCATGTTGTCTTTAACTCAGTTTCACAGTTAAAGAAGCATAAAGCAAGATGTATTGAGGCTGGAGTAAGCTTTGGACTTCGAGTTAATCCAGAGTTTTCTACACAGGGTGACCATGCAATATATGACCCATGCGCACCGGGCAGCAGACTTGGAGTTACACTTAAGAACCTGAAAGCCGCTCTTAAGGAAGAACCGGATGTGTTATCTGGCATGGAAGGAATACATTTTCATACATTATGTGAGCAGAATTCAGATGACTTAGAGGCAACATTAAACGCTGTTGAAGAGAAATTCGGATTTCTCATGAAAGATATGAAGTGGGTTAATTTTGGCGGCGGACATCATATAACTCGTGAAGATTACGACATTGAAACTCTTGAAAAATGTATCAGTCATGTAAGAAGAAAATATGATGTACAGGTGTATGTTGAACCGGGGGAAGCTGTTGCACTTAATGCAGGATATCTTGTGACTACAGTGCTTGATAAGGTTGAAAATGGAATAACAACTCTTATACTTGATGCATCTGCAGCGTGTCATATGCCAGATGTACTGGAAATGCCATATACACCGCCTCTTCGTGGTGGATTGAAAATATCGGACATGGAAGATGAGTATGGAATTGATAAGGACATAGAGATTGATTTTGATATGGACGTAAAAGAAGGTATATGGAAACCGGCGAAGAATGGAAGATACAGATACAGACTGTCATCTTATACATGTCTTGCGGGAGATATCATAGGTGATTATCAATTCGGCAGGGAAATCAATGTTGGGGACAGACTAGTATTTGAAGATATGGCTATATATTCAATGGTTAAGAACAATACATTTAACGGAATCCCGCTGCCGGATATTGTAATTATGGATAGTGATGGGGAATGTAAGGTGTGGAAGCATTTTGGCTATGAAGATTTCAAGGGGAGATTATAGATATGGATTATATAAACAGTACTCCGGCAGCAGACGGTTTTCGCATGCCTGCTGAATTTGAAAGACATCAGGGCTGCATTATGATATGGCCAGAAAGACCGGGTTCTTGGGTTTATGGAGCAAAGGCGGCTAAGAAAGCATTTGCACAGATAGCGTCTGTAATCAGTGAAAGCGAGCAGGTATACATGATTGTATCAGAAGGTAGAAAAGAGGAAGCAGCAAAGATGCTCCCGGAAACGGTCAGGCTTGTAGTCATGGATACAGACGATGCATGGGCAAGAGATACAGGTCCTACATTCGTTGTGAGCGGAAATGTGGATACACCATATGATGCGCGTGATTTGCGTGGGATTAACTGGGAATTTAATGCGTGGGGCGGAACATATGATGGACTGTATGCGTACTGGGACAATGACAACCTTGTAGCCGGACAGTTTATGTCTTATCTTGGCTGTCAGGGATATAATGCAGCACCATTTGTTCTTGAAGGTGGTTCAATACATACAGATGGCGAAGGAACAATGCTTGTTACTGAAAATTGCCTGTTGAGTAAGGGAAGAAATCCACAGCTTAGCAGGGAACAGATTGAGGATAAATTAAAGCAGTACTGCAATGTAAGCAGGATAATCTGGCTTCCATGTGGAATATACAACGATGAGACTAACGAACATGTGGATAATGTATGCGCATTTACAGCACCCGCAGAGGTTGTACTTGCATGGACGGATGATGAGAATGACCCACAGTATGAGATGAGCAAGGCTTGTCTTTCTGTTCTTGAGAATGTAACTGACGCCAAAGGAAGACACATTAAAGTAAGAAAAATGCTTATTCCTAAGAAACCTGTGTGCATAACTGAGGAAGAACTTAATGGATTTGAATTTGAGGAAGGCGAGGACATGAGAGAAGCAGGCGAGCGTCTTGCTGCGTCTTATGTTAATTTCTATATTGCCAATGACTCAGTCATAGTGCCGCAGTTTGATGACGAGGCGGACAGCCTTGCAATAAATGTGCTTAAAGAAGCATTTCCTGACAGAAAGATAGTCGGGATATATGCAAGAGATATAATAGTCGGTGGAGGCAATATCCACTGTATTACACAACAGATTCCTGTGTAAAATATCTTCAATATTTTACACTCAAGTTTGTGCTTTGCACAAACTTGTGATATGCAGAAAACAGCGCAAGAATGGAGGGATAATATGAGAAATGTAAAGTATGCAGGCATACAGATGCAGTGTTCACGGTCGGTAGAAGAGAACATTGCAAAGGCTGATAAAATGGTTCGTGAAGCGGCAGCTAACGGTGCACAGATAATACTGCTTCCTGAACTTTTTGAAAGACAGTATTTCTGTCAGGAGAGAAATTATGATTATTACGCATTTGCAACACCTGTTGATGAGAATCCGGCTGTGAAGCATTTTCAGAAGGTGGCAGCCGAGCTGCAGGTTGTGCTTCCAATAAGCTTTTATGAAAGAGATATAAATGTGTTCTATAACACTGTTGCAGTTATTGACGCAGATGGAAGTGTTCTTGGAATATACAGAAAAACACATATTCCTGATGACCATTATTATCAGGAAAAGTTCTATTTCACACCGGGAGATACAGGCTTTAAGGTGTGGGATACAAGATATGCGAAAATTGGAGTAGGAATATGCTGGGATCAGTGGTTTCCAGAGACAGCCAGAGGAATGGCGGTACAGGGAGCAGAAATCCTGTTTTATCCTACCGCAATTGGCTCAGAGCCGATTCTTGAGGTTGACAGCATGCCGCACTGGAGAAGATGTATGCAGGGACATTCAGCGTGCAATATAGTTCCTGTAGTAGCTGCCAACCGTATTGGTGAGGAGAAGGTTACACCATCTGAAGCTAATGGTTATCAGGAATCAGCACTTGTATTCTATGGCTCTTCATTTGTAACAGATGCAACTGGGGAGATTGTGACACAGGCATCAAGAGACAAGGAAGAGATTGTCTATGGGGAATCCGACCTTGACGCAGATTCCGACCTTCGCGTGAGCTGGGGCCTGTTCAGGGACAGAAGACCGGAAATCTATAAAAGTATCAGATAAAATAAGCCAGTTAATCTTAATTGCTAGATTAACTGGCTTTAATATTACTATATTAGTTATTATTAGCTATGGCAGCCTCCGCTTTTTCTAAATCTTCTTTGGTGTATTTGGTTAATATCTGTTCTCTGGTTACGCCGAATTCGAGCATGGAGATGATTGAGTTGATTTTTTCAGAATCAATACCAAGTTCAATGCCTTTATTTATGCCTTCATTTCTGCTTTCATTTTGCCATTCTGCTTTTAATTCTTCCATTGCTTTGCACATGTTAACTTTACCTCCTTGCTTGTTAGATTTACACAAATTCATAATCTGTGGAGTAGCAGTAAGAACGCTGATGAGTTTCATAACTTCGTTGTCAACATTGCGAGTCTTGTACTTGTTTAATATTGCGTCAATATCTTTGTTGTATATACTTCGTGCAATATAAAATACATCTTTTACATCTTCATTATAAAATGAGTATTTATCAGAATCAAGTATCTGGACAAGATTTAATTTGTAGTCAGAGAAGTATTCCTTGATATTATCAGACATAGAAATCATCATGTCAGACAGGCAGGTAGGACCATCCCATAACGACTCACCATAGTAAAGAACGATTGTTATTATAGGGTGGAAGCGGTCGGACTTGTTAATCCCAGACAGAAATTCATCAGGAGAACTGAAAGAATCCTTATTCAGCTTATGATGTTTTTTGATATCATTATATTCTTTTATGTAGCCGAGTGCATCATAAGTCATAGTTCTTAGAGGCATGGCATAATGGGTCTTGTCTTGAATCTCAAGACCAAGAATATTGAACTCAACGCCATCAGACATCTTCTTTACTACATCTCTGTTTCTGGTAATAGATTCATTGTAACTTTTGGAATGAATTGTAGCAGAGACATCAGTGTCCATTTCTGTAAGTTTGTCAGGTTTAAGTACCTGTTTACCGTTAAAGACAGTAGCATTGAAAAGGTCTGCAAAATGTTCATTATCACGCCAGAATGTCTTAAGGGTGACATCTTTCTGATGTGTATTAGTGTTGTTATAGTTCATAAATCACCTTTCGTAGGAATTTTAGTTTTTAAAAATGATGCATCTTAACGAATATATAATAACAATACTAATAAAATATGTCAATGACATTTTAAATAATATATTATAAAAATATATAAATTATTTGGATTGATAATTATACAACATCTATTATAATTGCATATTCTGTATGATTAATAGACTGTCATCCGTGAATACGATAGTTATCATAACCTAAGTTACAACCGGTCAGCTGGAAACAAAACGGTTGAAAAACGGATATTTATTTACTATATTTTGGTTGACTAATGGATATACAACTCTTATAATGAGTATAGAAATTATATTTAATCATGTACGGATACTCATGTTTTGATGGGAGAGGGTTATATGACAATTAATGAGATGAAAGAGAAGAAGAAGGAAAAAGGATATTCATATGCCAAGATAGCTGAATTGTCTGGGGTGCCTCTGGGAACAGTGCAGAAGATTTTTTCTGGGGAAACAGAGAGTCCGCGATATGACACTCTTACGGCACTTGAGCAGGTTTTTAATGAACAGTTGGAAGTAAGGGAGCCGGGTGGATTATATAAGGCAAGAAAGAATGGTGAATACACTATTGATGATTACAGGGCACTGCCTGATGAACAGAGAGTGGAGCTGATTGACGGATACTTTTACGATATGGCTTCGCCTACTTTCGGACATCAGTCAATTGGTGGAGAGATTCACAGGCAGATTGCTAATTATATTATGGAACATGGTGGAAACTGTCGTCCATTTATAGCACCTGTAGATGTACAGCTTGATTGTGATGAGAGGACTATGGTTCAGCCGGACGTAGGAATAGTATGCGATACATCTAAGATTAAGAGATTTGGTATATATGGTGCACCGGATTTTGTTGTGGAGGTCGTTTCTTCGTCTACCAAGAAGAAGGATTATGCATTGAAGCTTTCCAAGTATATGGAGGCTGGAGTGCGTGAATACTGGATACTGGACTTTGCGCAGGAGAAGGTTCTTGTGTATTTCTTTGAGAGTGATGTGTATCCGGTGATATATGGATTTGATAAGCTGGTTCCGGTGAATATATATAATGGAGAACTTAAGATTGATTTTACCAATATTGCGAGATGGCTTAAAGAAGGTATGGAATAAAACTTGGAGAAAGGAAATGATATGGCACATAGTAATCCGATAACAATCGGCATGTTGGCACATGTTGATGCAGGAAAGACGACGCTGTCAGAGGCGATACTATATAGTGCGGGAAGCATAAGAAAATTAGGACGAGTTGATAATCAGGATACATTTCTTGATACAGGGGATATGGAGAGAGCAAGAGGAATCACCATATTCTCAAAGCAGGCGGCTTATAATTATAACGGAAGTTCATACACGCTGCTTGATACACCAGGGCATGTTGATTTCTCAGCTGAGACAGAGAGAACGTTGTGGGTGCTTGACGCAGCGGTTCTTGTAATAAGCGGAATGGACGGAGTACAGGGACATACCGAGACGCTGTGGAGTCTGCTTAAAAGACTTGGAATTCCGGTATTTATATTTGTCAATAAGATGGACCAGCAGGGAACGAACAGGGCAAGAATTATGGAGCAGCTAAAGAACAGGCTGTCAGAGTCATGCGTGGATTTTAATAATATAGATTACGAAGAAGTTGCAATGTGCCATGAAGAGGCACTTGAGCAGTTTCTTGAATCTGCAAATGTAGATGATGCCCTTATGAGCCGCATGATTATGGAACGAAAAATGTTTCCTGTATATTTTGGTTCGGCACTCAGAATGAACGGAGTTGAGGAACTTATAAATGGAATTGATACATATGTAAGCTGTCCTGATTACGGCGAAGAGTTCTCGGCAAAGGTGTATAAGATTACAAGAGATGACAGAGGAGAAAGACTTACACATCTTAAAGTATGCGGTGGTTCTTTAAAATCAAAAATGCTTATTGGCAATGAGAAGGTCAACCAGATAAGAGTCTATGCAGGAGATAAATTTACAAGCATTAATGAAGCAGTTGCTGGAACTGTCTGTGCTGTGACAGGACTTTCAGAGACTAAGGCAGGTCAGTTTATTGGAGCAGGCGGAGAGGATAATATACCTGTGCTTGAGCCGGTACTTAATTATAAGCTTAATCTTCCGGCAGGGACAGATCCGGTGGCACTTCTTTCAAAGCTTCGTACACTAGAGGAGGAAGAACCTGAGCTTCATGTTGAATGGGATGAGAACTTCAAAGAAATACATGTAAGCGTAATGGGTCCGGTGCTTATCGAGGTGCTGACCAATATTATCAGGACAAGATTTGGTGTAGATGTAACATTTGGTGAAGGAAGCATTGTATATAAAGAGACAATTAAGAATAAGGCGTATGGTATCGGACATTTCGAGCCTTTAAGACATTATGCGGAGGTTCATCTGCTGCTTGAACCGGGTGAGCCGGGAAGCGGCATGAGATACGAATGCCATTGCAGTGAGGATATACTTGATAAGAACTGGCAGAGGCTTGTGTATACACATTTGTGTGAAAAAATGCATAGAGGAGTGCTTACAGGTTCTGAACTCACGGACATGAAGATTACGCTGGTTGCAGGAAGGGCGCATCCAAAGCATACGGAAGGCGGAGATTTCAGGCAGGCAACCTACAGAGCTGTAAGGCAGGGGCTTATGCAGGCAGAATCAGTATTGTTAGAGCCATTCTATGCGTTTTCACTTGAGGTGAAGAGAGATTATGTTGGCAGGGCAATGACCGACTTCGAGAGAATGGGTGCGGCATTTAACATGCATGAGGCTGATGGTGATAATGTTGTTATCACAGGTGAAGGTCCGGTTTCAGTGATTGGCAACTATCAGGCAGAGGTTAATGCCTATACCAAGGGAACAGGCAGGCTTGCACTTAAGATGGCAGGCTACAGACCATGCCATAATACAGAAGAGGTTATTGAACGATTCGGATATGAGCCTGAGCGTGATACAAGAAACCCGGTAGATTCAGTATTCTGTGCAGGCGGTTCGGGATATGTTGTGCCGTGGAATGAAGTAAGAGAGCATGCGCATGTCGAGATAGCCGTGACGGATTCTGGGGTTGCCGGTGGACAGTCTGACAGGGAGGTCAAGCTTACGGCAAAGCAGGCTTCAAGAACAGTGTCTGACGAGTGGATTGGAACAGACGAGGTAGACAGAATCTTGAATGAAACATATTTTTCTAACAGCAGAGGCGATAATGAAAGAAGAAAGCTATCGAAAAGAAAAGCTGACACAGCAGTTGGAAGATATGTTACAGGCGGTAATGCCAATGTTAAAAACCCTCCTAAAGCACCTGAATATAATCCAGATAAGAAGAGTTTTCTTCTTGTTGACGGATATAATATAATACATGCATTTAAGGAGCTATCAGAGCTTGCACAGGTCAATCTTGACAGTGCAAGAGGCAGGCTGCTTGATATACTGTGTAATTACCAGGCGATGAAGGGATGCGAACTGATTGTGGTATTTGACGCATACAGAGTGCCTGGACATGATGAGGAGTTTATAGATTTTCATAATATTCATGTTGTATTTACGAAGACAGCGGAAACTGCTGACCATTATATTGAAAAATTTGCACATGAGAATGGAAAGAAATATAATGTAACGGTGGCAACATCAGATGGTGTAGAACAGGTAATTATAAGAGGACAGGGATGCCTGCTTATATCTGCCAGAGAGTTCGAGAAAGAGATAGCTGCGATGGAGGAACACCTACGCGAAAACTACCTTAATAAGACATATTGATGATAACACATATATTTAAAACGAGGTGACATACGATGAGTACATTATGGGTTGTTGGTGATTCAACATTAAGTTCTTTTGATGACAAATACTATTATCCAAGATATGGATACGGAACCAAGCTTGGCTGTTATCTTAACAGCAAGGTGCAGGTTAATAATCTTGCACTTTCAGGAAGAAGCAGCTTAAGCTTTACTAAGGAAGAGAATTATAAGGAGCTTCTTGCAGGCATGAAAGCAGGAGATTTTCTTATGATCGGATTTGGACATAATGATGAGAAAACAGAGACAGGAAGATATACAAGCCCGATAGGCGGAAGGGATAAGAAAGGCACATTTGCAGCATCATTATATGACAATTATATTAAGCCGGCACTTGATGTTTCATGTACACCAATACTGTGTACACCTATTGTAAGAAGAACTGCAACAGGAGAGTGGACAAAGCAGGAGCTTCACATAACTGATGACGCTGCACAGTTTAAGGGAGGGGATTATTCACAGGCAGTCCGTGACCTTGCAAGAGACCTTGGAATCGTATGTGTTGATATGACTGAAAAAACAAAGACTTTATATGATGAGTTAGGACCAGAAGAGACAATTTATCTTCACGCATGGCCATCTAATAAAGAAGTAAGTGTTGACAATACACACACTAATATATGGGGCGGCAGGGTTAATGCTTTTCTTGTTATGCAGGATCTTGAAAAGGCTGGAATATCAGGACTTTCAGAGAATATAGTTAATATAAGGGCAGATGAACCGCTTCCAGACAAGAACAGATATCTTGAAAAAAATGCTTCATACAAGCCGGTTGTATTCAGTGATGAGCTTGCTGACAGCAAGAACTTTAAAGATGCATATGGATTCAAAGGCACAGTATTCGGGGATGTTACAACTCTGCCAACGGAATCTGATAATTATATACTTGAAGAAGTTCCAGGGGGAATACACATCGCGGTTAAGAATAATGATGGCAAGATATCTACTGTTACAGACGGAATTGCAATGTACTATAAGAAGATTCCTGTAAATGTGAACTTTACCCTTAAGGCTAAGATGACAATTAATGATTATTTCTATAACAATCAGGTGTCATTTGGGCTTATGGTAAGAGATGACATGTATATTGATAAGAAAATGCCTGATGTACTTGGCGATTATGTAGCGGCAGCACCGCTTAACCTTACTTATAAAGACCAGGCATGGAGTTGTTTTGCAAGAAAGAACAGCGAGCTTATGCAGGGAACCGTGACAGGAAGAGAGCTTAAGCCGGGTGATACCGTAGAAGTATGTATAAAGTCTAATCCGGACGGCTATGCAGTAAAATTAGGCGATGGAGAGTTCTTAACAGGCGGATTTGATTTTAAGCTGACAGCCGTAGACCCTAAGCATGTATACGCAGGATTCTTCGTTTCGAGAAATGCGGATGTTACATTTACGGATATAGAATATACAGAGAATTAATACAATTTTTATATATGATTGTATTTAATTTTACATAGGAAAATGTTACAATTACATCAGAAATATCGTGAAAAAATAGCGTTGACGCGGAAATGAGGCATATTATGAAACTAACATTTTTAGGCGCGGATCATGAGGTAACAGGAAGCTGTCATTTCTTACAGGCGGCAGGTCTTAATATTCTTGTAGACTGCGGTATGGAACAGGGTAATGATGTATATGAGAATCAGGAGCTTCCGGTTGCGGCATCTGATGTGGATTGCATATTGCTGACGCATGCACACATTGACCATTCAGGTCTGATTCCTCTTATGTATGTGAATGGATTCAGGGGACAGGTGTATTCAACATCAGCTACGGCACAGCTGTGTGAGATAATGTTAAGAGACAGCGCACATATTCAGATGTTTGAAGCTGAATGGAGAAACCGGAAGGCTGCCAGATCAGGAGGAAAACTCAAGGAATTTGTTCCACTGTATGATATGGATGCAGCAGTTAATGTCTGCAAGCAGTTCGTAGGCTGTGAGTATGACAGGGTATATGATATTGCAGAAGGAATTAAGATTAGATTCACAGATGTTGGACATCTTCTTGGTTCAGCGAGTATCGAGGTATGGGCAACAGAGAAGACAGAGAATGGTGATGTAACAGAGAAGATTGTGTTTTCGGGTGATATAGGTAATATTAACAAGCCGATAATTAAAGACCCGAAGCATGTCAGGGATGCCGACTATGTAGTCATGGAATCAACCTATGGTAACAGAAGCCACGGTGGAACTCCTAACTATGTTGAAGATTTAACGAATATATTCAAGAGAACATTTGAAAGAGGAGGTAATGTTGTTATTCCTTCATTCGCTGTCGGAAGGACACAGGAGCTTCTCTATATTATAAGAAAGATTAAAGAAGATAATCTCGTTGGCAGAGATTTTGATGTATATATGGATAGTCCACTTGCAATTGAGGCAACTAACATATTTATTAAGAATGTGGAGAGCTGCTTTGATGATGAGGCAGTAGAACTTGTAAGAAAGGGGATTAATCCGCTTACATTTCCAGGGCTTAAGTATGCAACTACGGGAGATGAATCAAAGCAGATTAACTTTGATCCTAATCCTAAGGTTATTATTTCTTCATCAGGTATGTGTGAAGCCGGAAGAATAAGGCATCACCTCAAACATAACTTATGGAGACCTGAGAGTACAATAGTATTCGTTGGTTATCAGGCTGTTGGAACAACAGGCCGTATTATAGTTGATGGTGCAGAGGAGATTAAGCTTTTCGGTGAGCCAATTCAGATAAAGGCTGAGATTGTACAGCTTCAGGGATCGAGCGGCCATGCTGACAAGGAAGGACTTCTCTGCTGGATTAACGCATTTGAAAAGAAGCCTAAGAAGGTATTCGTAGTACATGGCGAGGATAGTGTATGTGAGGAATTTACAGAGTGCCTGAAGGAAGAATATGGCTATGATGCAATGGCACCATACACAGGTGGAAGCTATGACTTAATTGCCGACAGAATTATTTCTGAAGGTATTAAGGATAAGAAGTCAAGAAGAACTACAACTACTCAGCGTTGCAAGACTGTATTTGACAGGCTTGTTGCTGCTGGAAAGCGCCTCATGACAGTTATTATGCACAATGAAGGTGGCGCGAATAAAGATTTGGCTAAGTTTACAGACCAGATTAATGCATTATGTGATAAATGGGACAGGTGATTATGATGAAAATGCTGTTTGTTTTTAATCCAAACTCAGGAAAAGCTCAGATTAAGAATCAGCTGATGAAGATAATACAGGTATTTTCTAAGGCTGGATATGAGATTACTGTATATCCGACCAAGGCATCGCTTGATGGCTATCAGCACATTTTAGATAATGAAGGCAGGTATGATGTTATAACATGTAGTGGTGGAGATGGTACTCTGAATGAAACGGTAGCCGCTGTTCTTAAGTATAAAGGAGAGAAACCGCCGATAGGGTATATTCCTAGTGGAACAACGAATGATTTTGCTGCAAGTCTGGGAATTCCAAGAAATATGGTGAAGGCCGCTGTTAATATAGCAAAGGGTAAACGTTTTCCTTGTGATGTAGGAATGGTAAATGGAGAGCGCTCATTTAATTATGTTGCTGCATTTGGGGCGTTTACAAGGGTCTCTTATGGAACTCCACAGAATCTTAAGAATGTACTGGGACATCAGGCTTATGTAATTGAAGCGGTCAGAAGCTTATCAACGATTAAACCACAGTATATGCGTGTATATTCTGAGGAGATGAATGTTGAGGGAAATTTTGTATATGGAATGATAAGTAATACAGATTCGGTTGGAGGAATAAAGAATCTTACAGGTAATGATGTTAATCTGCAGGATGGATTATTTGAAGTTACCCTGATAAGAGAGCTTAATAATCCTATAGCAGTCCAGTCGCTTATTAATGCTTTTATAACTAAAGACCTTAGTAAATGTGACTGGGTATGCACATGGAAGACCAGCTCTGTAAGGTTCGAATCACCACAGCCTGTATCATGGACACTTGATGGTGAATATGGTGGAGAACATACAGAAATACAGTTTTCTGTTAAGGAGAAAGCGGTTGATTTCCTGATAGGAGGAGTACCTGCTAATAACTAATAGATAATCATTAATAATATAAAGTGATAAAACCTTGCAAATTAGTATGTTTGGTTTTGTCACTTTATTTTTTTACTAATTTTACGCCGACAGGTAAAAATCAGACACAATTTAGAAACAATTCAACTTTTATGTTTAAAAACAGGCAGGGATTAAGTGTAAAACATATAATGATAAATAAAGATGATATTACATTTTAAGAGATAATATCGTGACAAATTCTATAATTATCTGATAATTACAATCGAAAGTAGCAATAGTCAAATTATCAGATAATTGTGGTAAAAAAATATTTACAAAATCCATAAAACAGGAGTATATTATGTGCAAGCAAAGCTTTAGAATATACGAAAGGATGATTAGACTTATGGAAAATGAAATCAAACAGCCTGGTCTTTACAGATCTGAACTTGAGCATGATGCCTGTGGTATCGGAGCTATTGTAAGTATTAATGGAATTAAGACACATCAGACAGTATCTGATGCTTTAAGCATTGTAGAAAATCTTGAGCATAGAGCTGGTAAAGATGCAGAAGGAAAGACTGGTGATGGTGTTGGTATTCTTCTTCAGATATCACACAAATTCTTTAAGAAAGCCGTAAAGCCGTTAGGAATTGAGCTTGGAGATGAGCGTGATTATGGCGTCGGAATGTTTTTCTTCCCACAGGATGAACTGGCAAGAAACAGAGCCAAGAAGATGTTCGAAATCATTGTTGAGAAGGAAGGACTTGAATTCTTGGGCTGGAGAGATGTTCCAACATTTCCTAATGTCCTTGGTAAAAAGGCGGTTGACTGTATGCCATATATCATGCAGGGATTTGTAAAAAGACCTGCTAATGCAGCTAAAGGAATTGAATTCGACAGAAGACTTTATGTTGCAAGACGAGTATTTGAGCAGACAGCAGAAGATACAACTTACGTATGTTCATTATCAAGCAGAACGATTGTATACAAAGGTATGTTCCTTGTAGGACAGCTTCGTCAATTCTTTGGCGACCTTGAGAATCCTGATTATGAGTCAGCTATTGCACTTGTTCATTCAAGATTCTCAACTAACACTAACCCAAGCTGGGAGAGAGCTCATCCTAACAGATTCATGGTACATAACGGTGAGATTAATACTATCAAGGGTAATGCCGACAGAATGTTAGCAAGAGAAGAGACAATGACATCTCCATATCTTGAAGATGAAATGTCAAAGATTACTCCGGTTGTTAATACTAACGGTTCAGATTCAGCAATGTTAGACAACACACTTGAGTTCTTTGTTATGAATGGCATGCCGCTTCCACTTGCTGTTATGATTACAATTCCTGAGCCTTGGATTAACAATGGTGCAATGGCACAGGAGAAGAAAGACTTCTACCAGTATTATGCAACAATGATGGAGCCTTGGGATGGTCCGGCTTCTATCGCATTTACAGATGGAGATTACTTTGGAGCAGTGCTTGACCGTAACGGTCTTCGTCCTTCAAGATATTATATCACTAACGATGGTTATCTTATTCTTTCATCAGAGGTTGGTGCACTTCCAATCCCAGAGAGCAGAATTAAGTTAAAGGACAGATTAAGACCTGGAAAAATGCTTCTTATAGATACAGTTAAGGGTGAACTCATAGAAGATGATAAGCTTAAGGAAGAGTATGCAACTAAGAACCCTTATGGTGAGTGGCTTGACAGTAATCTTATCCAGCTTAGGGATTTAAAGATCCCTAACAAGAAAGTCCCTGTTCATACTAAGGAAGAAAGAGCAAGACTCCAGAAAGCATTTGGTTATACATACGAGGACTTCAAGACTTCAATACTTCCTATGGCTCTTAATGGAACAGAGCAGACAGGCGCCATGGGTATTGATACACCACTTGCAGTACTTTCTAACAAGCATCAGCCACTGTTTAATTATTTCAAACAGTTATTTGCACAGGTTACTAATCCGCCAATTGATTCAATAAGAGAGAAGGTTGTTACATCAACAACTGTTTATCTTGGAACAGAGGGTAATATTCTTGAGGAAAAGGCTGAGAACTGCAAACAGTTAAGAATTAATGATCCAATCCTTACTAACACAGACCTTCTTAAGATTAAGAATATGAATGTTGAAGGATTTAAGGTAGAGACTATTCCTATTATATATTATAAGAATACTTCACTTGAAAGAGCTATCGACCACTTATTTGTTGAGGTTGACAGAGCACACAGAGAAGGTGCTAATATCATTATTCTTTCAGACAGAGGTGTTGATGAGAACCATGTTGCTATTCCTTCATTACTTGCAGTTGCTGCATTACAGCAGTATCTTGTACAGACTAAGAAGAGAACAAGCATGGCTGTAATCTTAGAGAGTGGTGAGCCAAGAGATGTCCATCATTTTGCAACTCTTCTTGGATATGGTGCTTCTGCAATCAACCCATATCTTGCACAGGAGAGTATTCAGGAACTTATCGACCTTAATATGCTTGACAAGGATTATTATGCAGCAGTTGATGATTACAATAAAGCAATTATCACAGGTATTGTTAAGATTGCTGCCAAGATGGGTATTTCAACAATCCAGTCATATCAGGGTGCTAAGATATTTGAAGCAATTGGAATTAACTCAGATGTTATAGATAAATACTTTAAGGGTACAGTTTCAAGAATTGAAGGCGTGTCACTAAAGGATATTCAGGAAGATGTTGAAACACTTCATTCTAAGGCATTTGACCCACTTGGGCTTTCAACAGATACCACTCTGGACAGTTCAGGTGCTCATAAGATGAGAAGCGGCAAGGAAGAACATCTGTATAACCCACAGACAATACATTTGTTACAGCTTGCTACAAGAACAGGAGATTACAAGACATTTAAGGAATATACAGCTCTTGTTAATAAGGAAGAGGGCGTTAAGAACTTAAGAGGTCTTATGAATATTAAGTTCCCTAAGAAGGGAATCAGCATTGATGAGGTTGAAAGCGTTGATTCTATCGTAAGAAGATTCAAGACTGGTGCCATGTCATATGGTTCTATTTCAAGAGAAGCACATGAGACTATGGCTATTGCCATGAATATGCTTCATGGTAAGTCTAACTCAGGTGAAGGTGGAGAGGATATCGACAGATTAAAGGTTGGTCCTGATGGTCTTAACAGATGTTCAGCAATTAAGCAGGTTGCATCTGGTAGATTCGGTGTTACTTCAAGATACCTTGTAAGTGCCAAGGAAATTCAGATTAAGATGGCACAGGGCGCTAAACCGGGTGAAGGAGGACATCTTCCAGGAAAGAAGGTGTATCCTTGGATTGCAAAGACTCGTCTTTCAACTCCGGGTGTTGCGCTTATTTCACCACCACCACATCATGATATATATTCAATCGAGGATCTGGCACAGCTTATATACGACCTTAAGAATGCTAACAAGAATGCAAGAATATCAGTCAAGCTTGTTTCAGAAGCTGGTGTTGGTACAGTTGCTTCCGGTGTTGCCAAGGCGGGCGCACAGGTAATTCTTATCTCTGGTTACGACGGAGGTACTGGTGCAGCTCCAAGAAGTTCTATACATAATGCCGGACTTCCATGGGAATTAGGCCTTGCAGAGGCACATCAGACTCTTACAATGAACGGACTGCGTAATAAGGTTATTATTGAGACTGATGGTAAGCTGATGAGCGGTAGGGATGTTGCTATTGCAGCAATGCTTGGCGCAGAGGAATTCGGATTTGCAACAGCTCCACTTGTAACTATGGGTTGCGTAATGATGAGAGTATGTAACCTTGATACATGTCCTGTTGGTGTTGCAACACAGAATCCTGAGCTTCGTAAGAGATTCGCAGGTAAGCCTGAATACGTTGTTAATTTCATGAGATTCATTGCACAGGAGCTTCGTGAGATAATGGCTGACTTAGGAATTAAGACACTTGATGACCTGGTAGGAAGAACAGATTTGCTTGAGCAGAAGGATGTTGCCAAGAGCGGACGTTCAGCAGAGGTTGATTTATCACAGATTCTTGATAATCCATATGTTAAGCAGACGAAGATACATTATGATAAGAAAAATGTATTTGATTTCGAACTTGAGAAGACAGTTGATGAAAAGATTTTACTTAAGAAGTTCGAATCTGCCATGGAGACAGGAAGCAAGAGAAGTCTTGAAATCGATGTTGCCAATACAGACCGTACATTAGGAACACTTCTTGGCGCTGAGATTACAAGAAGATTTGATGATAAGCTTGATGATGATACATATACAGTAAAATGTAATGGCGCAGGCGGACAGAGCTTTGGTGCATTTATTCCTAAGGGACTTACACTTGAACTTGTAGGTGATAGTAACGATTACTTTGGAAAGGGACTTTCAGGTGGAAAGCTTATTGTATATCCACCAACAGGAAGTACTTATAAGGAAGACGAGAATATCATCATCGGTAATGTTGCATTATATGGTGCTACAAGTGGTAAGGCGTTCATCAATGGTGTTGCCGGAGAAAGATTCTGTGTAAGAAATTCAGGTGCAACAGCAGTTGTTGAGGGAACTGGTGACCACGGCTGTGAATATATGACAGGTGGTACAGTAGTGGTATTAGGCAAGACTGGCAAGAACTTTGCTGCTGGTATGAGTGGTGGAATTGCTTATGTTCTTGATGAAGACACAAGTCTTTACAAGAGAGTTAATAAGCAGCTCGTTTCAATGGAAGCAGTTTCTAACAAATATGATGTCCTTGAGTTAAAGCAGCTTATAACAGAACATGTTGCTTATACTAATTCTAAGAAGGGCAAGGAAATACTTGATAACTTCGGAGAATATCTTCCAAAGTTCAAGAAAATCATGCCACATGATTATAAGAAGATGCTTAACATGATAGTACAGATGGAAGAAAAAGGACTTAGCAGCGAACAGGCTCAGATAGAAGCATTCTATGCGGCTACCAAGTAGGGTTGAGACGCAGTCGCGACTTCCAAAAGCGAAGCTTTTGGAAGTGCACCCGTAGGGACGTGCAGGTTTATAACATACATGAAAGGAGCTAACCATGGGAAAGCCAACAGGATTTTTAGACTATGAAAGAGTTGAAGCCACAGCGGTTTCACCTAAGGAAAGAATAAAGAATTTTAATGAATTTCATACACCTCTGTCAGAAGATGAGCAGAGAAAGCAGAGTTCACGCTGCATGGACTGTGGCGTGCCATTCTGCCAGTCTGGTATGACAATAAAGGGAATGACTAGCGGATGTCCTCTTAACAATCTTATTCCAGAATGGAATGATCTTCTTTACACAGGAAACTGGGAACAGGCATATCACAGGTTACATAAGACAAGTAACTTCCCCGAATTTACAAGCCGTGTGTGTCCTGCACTCTGTGAAAAGGCTTGTACATGCGGACTTAATGGCAAGGCAGTATGTACTAAAGAGAATGAAATGGCAATCATTGAACATGCGTATGCCAAAGGTTATGCGAAAGCAAATCCTCCTAAGATAAGAACTAAGAAAAGAATTGCTGTAGTAGGTTCAGGCCCTGCCGGACTTGCTGTAGCAGACCAGTTAAATCAGAGAGGACACAGTGTTACTGTATATGAAAGAGCTGACCGTATCGGTGGACTTTTAAGATATGGCATTCCTAATATGAAGCTTGAAAAACATATAATTGACAGAAAGCTTGATATTATGAAGGAAGAAGGCATTGAGTTCGTAACTAATGCAAATGTTGGTGAGAACATTAAGGCTAAGAAGCTTATGGCAGATTATGATGCTGTAGTACTTGCGTGTGGTGCTGCTAATCCAAGAGATATCAATGCTCCTGGAAGAGATGCCAATGGAATATACTTTGCAGTAGATTTCCTTACAGCAACTACAAAGAGTCTTCTTGATTCAGGACTTAAGGATGGCAGATACATTTCTGCAAAGGATAAAAATGTTATTGTTATTGGTGGCGGTGATACAGGTAATGACTGTGTCGGAACATGTATAAGACATGGCTGCAAGTCGGTAACGCAGCTTGAGATGATGCCAAAAGCACCAGATGAGCGTGCGGAGAACAATCCTTGGCCACAGTGGCCTTTAGTCTGCAAGACAGATTACGGTCAGGAAGAAGCAATTGCAGTATTCGGACATGATCCAAGAATATATACAACTACAGTTAAGGAATTCAAGAAGGATAAGAAGGGTAATCTTACAAGTGTTGTTACAGTAAAACTTGAGTCTAAGACTGATGAAAAGACAGGAAGAAGAATGATGGTCCCTGTGGAGGGAACAGAAGCAGAGCTTCCATGTGAGCTTGTACTGATAGCAGCAGGTTTCCTGGGCTCACAGAAATATGTTACAGATGCATTTGGAGTTGAACTTACAGAAAGAACTAATGTAAAGACAGCGGCAGATGGATTTGAAACAAGTGTACCGGGAGTATTCACAGCAGGAGATATGCATACAGGACAGTCACTTGTTGTCAAAGCTATAAGACAGGGAAGAGATTGTGCAAGAGCAGTAGATTACTATCTTATGGGATATACAAATCTGTAATTTGAATAAGTATATATGAGCAGTTGTGCAGGTGTTCTGCATGACTGCTTATATTTTATATTTCCTGTTGTTTTAATGTATATAAAGTTGTATTATTAGAAGGCATTATGTTTTAATTCATTAATGGGGAGAGTGGATTTGTATGAGTGCGAAGGGGAAATTGATAGAATTTAACCGCGGAGTTTCAGATATTAATATGAAGAGAGCCTATTTATCTTCTATTATGCTGTCTGTAGCTATACCTGTGACGGTGATTGCTGCCTGCATTGGAAAATGGAGTGCAGTTTCTGTAAGAAATATATATATTGTTGTGGCTGTTCTGATGGAAATTTTTCAGCTTGTATTTATGTTTGTTTTAAAGAAGCAGTACGGTCTTGATGAGTTTGACAGATTTCATGCCATATATACAGCTTATTTTTATGTTACATTTGTGTATCTTATGTTCGGTGCGGTATGTGATGTTACACAGTCAGGAAGTATTCTTTTTTATCTGGCAGCATGTGTATACATAGTCTTTATACCAGCCTTTAGTAAGGCAGAGTGTATTGGTGTATTAATTTTTCAGACAGTTGTGGTTATTGCACTTGCTATAGTAAGCAGACTGGATTTAAGAATGTTTTTTGATGTCTGTATTATTCAGGCTGCAACTATGCTTCTTGTTGCGTATCAGCATAATCTTGCAGTACAGAGAGTGCGTGTCAGTATGCAGCTTAAAAGAAAGACAGATTATTCGGAGCATGATGCACTTACTGGGCTTTACAACAGAAGAGGACTTGATTCAAGAATTAATGCAATATGGCCATTCTGTGAGAGAAACAGATTATCTGTGGCTATGATTGCAATTGATGTAGATTATTTTAAAAAATATAATGATACATTTGGACATCCAAAAGGAGATGAATGTTTAAGGTCAGTTGCTGATGTGCTTAAGAATTCGGCACAGAGAAGTACAGATGTGGTTACGCGTACAGGCGGAGAGGAGTTTATTGTTTTTGTACAGGATATGGATGAGGAAAGCCTTATTTCGCTTGCTATGAAGATAAGAAATAATCTTGAACAGAAGCAGATTGAGCATGCATATCATGGTGTTTCAAAGTATGTTACTGTAAGTATGGGAATTGCAGGATTTGTCCCTGCTTATAATAATGATTTTAAGAAATTATATCAGGAAGCGGACAATGCACTTTATCTTGCAAAGAAGAATGGAAGAAATTGTATTGTTTATGATGGAAAAGTCTATGGCAGTATAATGAATGGGGCATCAAGAGTTGCTTCTATATAAGAAATGGTGTATATTAGTGACTGTTATTGCAATTACAATATGAGGAAGCGGAGGAAGAAATATGCTGACAGTAACGATTCTTTTGGATTCTGTGGAGAAGGTTCAGAGATTTGTAAGTACAATTAGTAAGTATTCATGCGGGTTTGATGTGGAGTCAGGATATAGCTGTGTTGATGGCAAGTCACTGGTGGGGTTATTCAGTCTTGATATAAGCAAGCCATTGCAGCTTACAATTAATGATGGAGAAGGCGAAATTGAAGATGTATTAAGGGATATACAGGAGTTCATGGAATACTAATTAAATATATCAGGAGAATAAGAAGTTGAAGAAATTACTAGCAGTTATGCTTTCGGTTGTTATGGCATTTTCATTTGCGGCATGTACAGGAAAGACTGTTGATAATAACGGAAGCGAAGGACAGACAGAAGAGACAACTACAATAAGAATTGGTGCTATGGCAGGGCCTACAGCAATGGGAATGGTCAAGCTCCGTAAGGATTCTGAGGATGGAAACACTAAGAATACATATGCGTTTGAGGATTTTGCTACTGATGCATCTGCATTTGTAACACCTCTTGCAAGCGGAGAGATTGATATTGCGGCTGTGCCATCTAATCTGGCAGCTAATATCTATAATAAGACAGAAGGAAAGGTTCAGGTTGTTGCAGTTAATACTCTTGGTGTTCTTAATCTTGTTGAAAGAGGTAACAGTGTCAATAATATAAGCGACCTTAAGGAAAAGACTTTATATGCTACAGGAATGGGTGCTGTTCCGGAATATACTATAAGATATATTCTTTCAGCTAACGGACTTGATGCAGATAAGGATGTTGATATTGTATGGTGCTCAGATACAACAGAAGCACTTTCTAAGTTAAAGGCACAGGATGGTGCTATAGCTGTTCTTCCACAGCCGTTTGTTACAGCGGCAAGTGCCCAGATAAGTGACTTGAGAGTAGTTATGGATCTTAATGATGCATGGGATAAGGTTAATAGTACATCTAAGATTGTTACTGGTGTAATTGTTGTAAGAAAAGAATTTGCTGACAAATACCCTGAACAGCTTAAACAGTTTATTGAAGAATACAAGGCAAGTGTTGAATATACATCAACAAATGTTGATGAGACAGCACAGCTTATAGCTGATTATGGAGTAGTTGCATCGGCAACAATTGCAAAGAAGGCGTTGCCTAAGTGCCATATAGTGTGCTATACCAATAATGACATGAAGGATGCACTTAAAGGATTCTTAAAGGTGTTATATGACCAGAATCCTAAGTCAGTAGGTGGCAGTATGCCGGAAGATGATTTCTATTATGAATATTAATAAGAAGATACTGAATGTTATATATAAAGTGCTGGCAGTAATGCTGGCACTTATTTTATGGGAAATAGTGGCATTAAAGATTGATTCGCAGATTATACTTGTGACACCGGTACAGGTGCTTGGCAGATTATTTACTATATGGCATGAACCGGATTTTGCAGGAACTGTATGGTTTACAATGTATCATATTGTCGTTGGATTTCTTGCAGGATTACTGTGCGGAATAGTATGTGCAGTGCTTGCATATATATGTAAGCCTGTTGAATATATTTTGTGGCCGTGGATGGTTACAATCAAGGCAGTGCCGGTTGCGTCTTTTGTGGTTATATGTCTTATATGGTTTACGGCAAAGAATCTGTCGGTGTTCATTGCATTTTTAATAGTTGTACCTGTTATATATCAGAATACGCTTACCGGACTTAGAAGTACTGATAAAGGCATCAGGGAAATGGCAGATGTATTTCATATTCCTTGGATTCGCAGGATACGTTTTATTATCATGCCACAGCTTTCACCATATCTTATATCAGCAGGAAGAGTTACTGCTGGTATGGCTTGGAAGGCAGGAGTGGCAGCAGAGATTATCGGAATGCCGAGAGGCTCTGTAGGACAGATGCTTTATATGTCTAAAATATATCTTGATACGGATGATTTGCTGGCATGGACGGTTATAATTGTTGTATTGAGTGTGATATTTGAAAAACTTGTTGTGCTTGCTTTAAAAGCAGCACTAAAAAAATAGCGTTGACAATGTGAATATTGCCAGCGCTATTTTTATGTTAATTTTATTTGTGCATTGAAAATGCTGTTAAGTCATATTTGCTTAAGTTGTCTGAAACATTACGGTCATCAGCTTCTGAGAGCAGTTTGTCACGGTCTTTAGCAGCAAGAACAGCATTCTTACCGCTTCTGTGACGGCTTGGTCCTCCTACACAACCGCCTTCACATATCATTCCTTCGATGAAATCTGCTGGAAGTTTGCCAACTTTAAGAAGTGTAAGGGCTTTCTTACATTCAACAGCTCCTGAACATTTTTCAACATTGAATTTATCAGGGTCAGCGCCAGCTTCACGCATGCACTGTGCAACAGCAGCAGTAACGCCGCCTCCGTTACCGAATCTCTTACCGAATATACTTGCCTGCTGGTCACTGTTTTCTTCAGGCTCAAGAATTACTTCTTTAGCCCGCATCATTGCTCTGAATTCACCGATTGTAAGTACGAAATCAGCATTTCCCTGACCCTTATATTCCTGCTTTTCATTCTTCTTGGCTATACATGGTCCGATAAATACTGTTATTGTATCAGGGTCTTCTGATTTAAGAAGTCTTGAAAGTGCAAACATAGGTGATATTGTTGTTGATATATGTTCTGCAAGTTCAGGATACTGCTTCTTGATAAGGTTTACAAATGCAGGACAGCATGAGGTTGTAAGTTTCTTTCCTTCTTTAGCAGCTTCAAGCCATTCTTCGGCCTCGGCCTGTGCAGTAAGGTCTCCGCCAAGACCTACCTCATACATATCATTAAAGCCCAACTTCTTGCATGCTGTGCGGATGCTGCTCATTGTTATTGTGTCTCCAAACTGTCCTTCAACAGCAGGTGCTACCATGGCAACGACTTTCTTTCCGTCTACGATTGCCTTTATTACATCAACTATATCAGTTTTAGAACCGATAGCACCGAATGGACAGGCGTGGATACACTGTCCGCACTGGATACATTTGTTTTCATCTATTTCGCAGATACCATTCTCATCCATTGTAATAGCATTGGCTGGACAGATTTTCTTACATGGTCTTATAAGGTCGGCGATTGCATTGTATGGGCAGGCTTTGGCACACATGCCACATTCTTTACATTTGTCAGGGTCTATGTAGGCTCTGTCTCTTGTCATGCTGACGGCACCGAATTTACATGCTTGCTGACAGGCTTTCATCATACATTTTCTACAGTTGTCAGTTACAATGTAGTGAGAAAGTGGACAGTCGGCACAGGCAGCCTCAATTACCTGAATTATATTGTTAGCACCTGAACGGTCACTTTCTGTTGGACATTTGCCTTCTGCAAGTCGGATTCGTTGTCTTGCGATTTCTCTTTCTTTATATACACAGCAGCGGAATCTTGCTTTAGGACCGGGAAACATCTTGTATGCCAGTTCGTCTTTTTCTTCTTCAAACTTTCCTGCATAGGCGAGCTTGGCAACTTCGTACAGGATTTCGTGCTTGATGTTCTGAATAGTAGCATCATTAGATAACATAATGACTCCTCCTTCGTTATGATTGATAAAAATTTATCGATTTCTACATACTATAGCAGATTTTTTGAAATGATTCTATATAAATGTGGTATTTTTTCTCATTATATGCAATAATATTTTTGAAAATCAAAATATATAAAGGGGGATTAATTATGCCTTACATTCCAATTATTCCAATCATCATTGTGGTACTGCTTATATTGTTATTCGCATTTGTACCAATGAGATTATGGATTACAGCATTAGCGTCAGGAAGCCATGTCGGTATAGGAACTCTTATCGGTATGAGACTGAGAAAGGTTCCGCCAGCAAGAATTGTGCTTCCACTTATTCAGGCAAGAAAAGCCGGATTACAGCTTAATACTAATCAGCTTGAGTCACATTATATGGCAGGTGGTCATGTAGACGCTGTTGTTAATGCACTTATTGCATCAAGCAGAGCCGGTATGAACATACCATTTGAGATGGCTGCAGCTATTGATCTTGCAGGCCGTGATGTTTTAGAGGCTGTCAGAATGAGTGTTAACCCTAAGGTTATTGAGACGCCTAATATTTCAGCAGTTGCCAAAGATGGTATTGAACTGTTGGTTAAGGCAAGAGTTACTGTTAGAACTAATATTAACCAGTTGGTTGGTGGTGCAGGCGAGGCTACTGTAATTGCCAGAGTTGGTGAGGGTATTGTAACAACAGTTGGTTCAGCAGATTCGCACAAGAGTGTGCTTGAGAATCCTGATTCTATCTCTAAGGCTATATTACAGAAGGGCCTTGATATTGGAACAGCATTCCAGATTCTTTCTATTGATATTGCGGATGTTGATATCGGAAGAAATATAGGCGCTCATCTTCAGAGTCTTCAGGCTGAGGCTGATAAGAATATTGCACAGGCTAAGGCAGAGGAAAGAAGAGCAGCCGCTGTTGCTCTTGAACAGGAGATGAAAGCAAGCGTTGTAGCTGCTGAGGCAGAAGTACCTAAGGCTTTGGCTGAAGCTTTAAGAACAGGCAGAATGGGCTTTAAGGATTATTATGACCTTCAGAATTTAAAGGCTGATACCAAAATGAGACAGTCGATAGCAGGAGAAACAGAGAAGCCGGCAACTATTTAATGAACTTGTGAATTAAAAGGAAAGCGGATTTGTATGGAAATAATAATTATATGGGCAATATTCATTATTATAGTTATAATGAATATGAATAAAGCCAAGAAGATGCAGCAGGAGCGCATGCAGGAACACCAGCGTAATATGCAGGAACATAACCAGAATGTGCAACAGACACAGAATGCTTATCCTGTTAATGGTCCGTTAAAGCAGGGAACATTAAGCCATGGAGCGAATCTTAACAGGGAACAACAGACATATTCAGGTAGTCAGAAGATGACAAGCGCAGAAGCTGAAAGACTCAAGCAGCAGATTCGTGAGAGAAATAATTTTCAGGGAAAAACTGCCGGCTCTGATGCAGTGAGTTCACACAGGGCAGAGGCACCTGTGCCACAGTATACTGCACCGCCACCAGCGGCAGATAATGCAGCACCTGTGATGAAGACTCTTGATAAAGCAGAATTTCATTCACCGGTTATGCAGGCAGGAAGCACAGGAACTTATTCTGATATGACAGGCGGACACACATTTACACAGTATGACTGCGGACATGAATATAATGATGAGATTGTTCCACAGAGTCAGATGGGAGGTAAAGCTATTCTTGATGACCTTAAGTTCGATAAGAATGAGATGCGCAAGGCTTTTGTTATGCAGGAGATATTGAAAAGGAAAGTTATATAATTGATATGAAAAAAAGAACCGTGTGACACAAAATCACACGGTTCTTTTAATCAGTGCAGAAGATGGGACTTGAACCCACACGCGGTAACCCGCACAAGAATCTGAATCTTGCTCGTCTGCCATTCCGACACTTCTGCATATATGATATATAACAAACTTAATAAGTTACATAACATTGATATTTTATAGGAGATTTGAAAATGTGTCAATATGAATAGCTGTCATTTTTAAAATTTCTTATCCAAAAAGGAAAGCGAGGCATGACAGATTGGATGTTAGAGCGGCGGAATTTTAAAAAGTTTCAAAAAAGTTCAAAAAAGTTCAAAAAAGCTGTTGACATTATATTGATGTGGTGATATTATAATCAAGTCGTCAGCGAGCAGCGAACGACACGAAAACAAAACAAGCAGTCGTGGCGGAATTGGCATACGCGCTAGACTAAGGATCTAGTCCATATTGCTTGGGTGCGGGTTCAAGTCCCGCCGACTGCACTAAAAGCACCGAGGTAACCTCGGTGCTTTTTTTGTGCGGGCAGCGATGAGAGAAAACATGGAAAGTTCACAGTCGTGCTTGCACGAACTGAGAACTTTATATGTATTCTCGAGGAGCGCCGCGACAATGCCGGAACGAAGTTCTGGCATATGAGCTGCCCGCAACAAACGTTTCGGGCAGCGATGAGAATAGATGTAGAAAGGAAATTATATGAATACAGCATTAACAATAGCAGGAAGTGATTGCAGCGGAGGGGCAGGAATACAGGCGGATTTAAAAACATTTGCAGCACATAAGGTATATGGAATGTCAGCAATTACTGCCCTTACAGCACAGAATACTTTAGGAGTTACAGGAATATCGGAATCATCACCTGAATTTCTTAAGGCACAGCTTGATGCAATATTTACAGATATATATCCTGATGCAGTTAAGATAGGAATGGTTGCATCAAAGGAACTTATTGAAACAATAGCCGATTCATTAATTATATATAAAGCAAAAAATATCGTTCTTGACCCGGTTATGGTATCAACGAGTGGAAGCAGACTTATTAAGGAAGATGCAGCAGAGGTTCTTAAAGAACGCCTGATGGTGCTTGCAGATGTTATTACACCTAATATTCCGGAGACAGAAGTGCTTACAGGAATGACTGTTGACAGTGCAGATTCAATGGAGAAAGCAGCAATAAAGATATATGAGAATCTTAAATCAAAAGGTGGACATGCGGCTGTCTTAGTAAAAGGAGGACATGCTGTTCATACGGCTAACGACTGTCTGTGTGTAGATGGCAGAATAGTGTGGCTTAATGGGGAGAGAGTTGATAATCCTAACACACATGGAACTGGCTGTACATTGTCATCAGCCATTGCAGCTAATCTTGCACAGGGATTATCAATAGAAGAAAGTGTGAAGGCGGCTAAAGAGTACCTGACAGGTGCATTGAAAGCAGGACTTAATCTTGGAAGCGGCAGCGGCCCGCTTGACCATACATACTGGCTTGATATTAATAAGTAGTAGAAGGAGAGACAGATGGACAGCTTCTTATATAGTATAAATGCAACGGTACCAATATTTTTAGTTATGATAGTTGGCTGGGTAATAAAGCAGCTTGGCGTTATAGATGACCATTTTGCAAATGTGGCTAATAAATATGTATTTAAGGTGGCACTTCCAGTACTGTTATTCAGGGATTTAGCAGCAGCAGATTTTAAATCGCAGTTTGACGTTAAGTTCGTACTGTACTGCATGATTGTTACTACTATAATGTTTAGTGGAATATGGATATGCACAGAGATATTCATGAAGGATGATACGCAGAAGGGTGCATTTGTGCAGGCATCATTCAGAAGCAGTGCGGCGATACTTGGGATGGCATTCATACAGAATATGTACCAGAGCACTGGAATGGCACCACTTATGATAGTTGCTGCAGTTCCGTTGTTTAATATATTTTCGGTAATAGTGCTTACTTTTAAGGCACATCCTGAGTGTCATGGCAGCACAGAAGAACAATCTACGGATAAGAAAGAAAACATTAAAAAAGCGTGCTTTAATATTGTAACTAATCCGATAATTATAGGAATTGTGCTGGGGTTGTTATCTTCTCTTGCAGGATTAAGATATCCGGTAATTATCAATAAGGCAATTAATAATATTGCGCAGACAGCTACACCTGTTGCACTTATATGTATTGGTGCGTCATTTGAAGGGAAAAAGGCAATTAAGAAGATTAAACCTACGGTTATTGCTACATTTTTAAAACTCGTGGGTCTAGCAGCAATATTTCTTCCTATAGCAGTAAAAATGGGATTTCGTAATCAGGAACTTATGGCAATTCTTATCATGCTTGCTTCACCATCTACAGTTACCTGCTTTGTTATGGCTAAAGGTATGGATAATGACGAGGTACTGTCATCAAGCATAGTTGTGCTTACAACATTACTTTCAAGTGTGACTCTTACAGCGTGGATATTTATATTAAGAAATTTTGGGCTGATTTAGAATATTTATAGTGTTTTTATCAGGTAATTCATGTTATAATAGACAGGCTTGATTTACTGTGGTAAAGTGAAAGCATATTAAAGCGAGAAAGGCATGGATTTTTATATGGCTAAGAATATCAGAAAAGCCGTCCTGTTACTGGCAATGTTGTCTGTGATTGTGGGAATGTTCACAGCATGCAGTAATAAAAAGAGCGATGATGGACGAACTACATTTACAGTAGGATTTGATGCGGAATTCCCACCTTATGGTTACAAAGATGATAGTGGAGAGTATGTAGGTTTTGACCTTGATCTTGCACAGGAAGTATGTGAAAGAAATGGCTGGAATCTGGTTAAGCAGCCTATTGACTGGGATTCTAAAGATATGGAGCTTAGTTCAGGCTCTATTGACTGTATATGGAACGGTTTCACGCTTAATGGAAGAGAACGTGAGTATACATGGTCTAAGGCATATATTGATAATTCACAGGTTGTTATAGTTAAATCCGGTTCAGGAATAAAGAAGTTAGAAGACCTTAAGGGTAAGGTTGTTATTGTACAGGCTGATTCATCAGCTCTTGCAGCATTTACAGGAGAGGATGCAACAGAAGAAAATCTTGCACTTTCGGCACAATTTAAGACACTTCAGCAGGTATCTGATTATAACTCAGCATTTATGAACCTTGAATCAGGTTCGGCAGATGCTGTATGTATGGATATGGGCGTTGCAAAGTACCAGCTTGAGCAGAGAGGTAACAAGTTCACAATGCTTGATGAGACTGTTTCATCGGAACAGTATGGTATTGGTTTTAAGTTAGGTAATACAGCATTAAGAGATGAAGTTCAGACAAGCCTTAATGATATGCTTGCTGATGGCACATTTGACAAGATTGCTGAAAAATGGGGACTTACAGACAGCGTATGTCTTGGAGAAGAAGGAACAGACAGTGCCTATCTCCTTGACAGTACCAGTACTACTAAGGCTTCTTTTGGTGAAAGGCTTGTGGATATAGTTAAGCAGCTTTCATCAGGAATGTTAGCAACTCTTGCAATATTCTTCTTAACACTTATATTCTCAATGCCGCTAGGACTTCTTGTATGTGAAATAAGAAAGTCAAGAATAGGCATTGTAAGATGGATTGCAAGAATATACATATCTATAATGAGGGGAACTCCTCTTATGTTACAGCTTCTTGTTGTGTTCTTCGGACCATATTATCTGTTTGGAATGAAGGTTACGGCAACATACAGATTCTATGCTGTAATTATTGGATTTGCACTTAATTATGCAGCATATTTTGCAGAAATATACAGAGGTGGAATTGAGAGCATACCTAAGGGACAGTACGAGGCAGCAGAAGTACTCGGATATTCCAAGGTACAGACATTCTGGAAGATTATATTCCCTCAGATGGTTAAGAGAGTACTTCCTCCGGTTACTAACGAGGTTATAACACTTGTTAAGGATACATCACTTGCATTTGCACTTGCTTACACAGAAATGTTTACACTTGCCAAGCAGGTAGCGGCTTCAACTGCAAGTATCATGCCATTATTCATAGCAGGATTGTTCTATTACATTTTCAATTTCCTTGTTGCTATGGTTATGGAAAAATTAGAAAAGCGTATGCAGTATTTTGATTAAGGAGGATTTTAATATGAAGAAATTATTAGAAATATCACATTTAAAGAAATCCTTCGGCGAGACTGAGGTGCTTAAGGATATATCAATGGAAGTTAACGAGGGTGAGGTTGTTGCAATTCTTGGACCTTCCGGCTCTGGTAAATCAACACTGCTTCGTTGTGCAACACTTCTTGAGACAATGGATGCAGGAACTCTTAAGTTAGGTGGTGAAACTGCATGTGAGGACAAGGACGGAGTTTCAGTGTATGTTGGAAAGAAAGAATTAAGAGAAATCAAGAATACATATGGACTTGTGTTCCAGAACTTTAATCTTTTTCCGCATTATACAGTTATGAAAAATGTTACTGATGCACCTGTTTCTGTCCAGAAAAGGGACAAGAATGAAGTAGAGAAAGAAGCCAAAGAGCTTTTAAAGAAAGTTGGACTTGATGGCAAGGATAACAGTTATCCATGCCAGTTGTCAGGAGGACAACAGCAGAGAGTTGCGATAGCAAGAGCACTTGCGATGAATCCTGAAATGCTTTTCTTCGACGAGCCTACATCAGCACTTGATCCTGAGATTACTGCAGGAATTCTTAAGGTTTTAAGACAGCTTGCTGATGAAAAGATGACAATGATTATCGTTACACATGAGATTGAATTTGCAAGAAAGGTTGCAGACAGGGTAATATTCATGGATGGCGGAGTTATTGTTGAGCAGGGAAAGCCGGAGGATGTTATTGACAATCCAAGTAATGAAAGAACCAAAGCATTTTTACAGAAGATGGAAAAATAATTTATGTGTATACAAACTAAATAGCTGGATATAATTGTTAATGGGAAGTTTTTTAATGAGAAAACTTCCCATTTTCTTGCATTGTGGATTTTGTTGTATAATGCTAGAATTGTATTGCTAAAGTTAGAAGAAACTAACCTAAAAGATTACAAAGCATTTGATTAGGAGGATTATATGGCAGCATATTTAGAGATTGAAAAGGTTATAGGCAGAGAAATTCTTGATTCAAGAGGCAATCCTACAGTTGAGGCAGAGGTTTATCTTGCGGATGGAACTGTTGGAAGAGGTGCAGCACCTTCAGGAGCATCTACAGGTGAATTTGAGGCGCTTGAGTTAAGAGATAAGGATAAGTCAAGATATTTGGGAAAGGGCGTTACTAAGGCAGTAGAGAACATAAACACTGTTATTAATGACTGCCTCTTTGGAATAGATGCATCTGATATATATGCAGTTGATGCAGCGATGATTAAAGCTGATGGAACTAAGGATAAGTCTAATCTTGGTGCAAATGCTATTCTTGCGGTATCTATTGCAGCAGCAAGAGCAGCATCTGTATCTTTAGATATTCCTCTTTACAGGTTCTTAGGCGGAGTATCAGGAAACAGGCTTCCTGTTCCAATGATGAATATTATTAATGGAGGCTGCCATGCATTATCAAGTGGGCTTGATGTTCAGGAATTCATGATTATGCCCGTTGGGGCACCAAGCTTTAAGGAATGCTTAAGATGGTGTGCAGAGGTATTTCATGCACTTGCAGCTATACTTAAAGAAAGAGGACTTGCAACCTCTGTAGGCGATGAGGGTGGCTTTGCTCCGGCACTTAAGTCAGATGAGGAAGCAATTGAGACAATATTACAGGCAGTAGAAAAGGCTGGATATAAGCCGGGCAGGGATTTTAGGATTGCAATGGATGCAGCTTCTTCAGAGTGGAAGGGTGAGAAAGGAAAGGGTTATTACAAGCTTCCTAAGGCTGGAACAGAGTATACAGCAGAGGAGCTTATTGAGCACTGGGCTAAATTATGTGAGAAGTATCCTATTATATCTATTGAAGATGGTCTTGATGAAGAGGACTGGGAAGGCTGGAAGAAACTTACAGACAGACTTGGAGATAAGGTTCAGCTTGTAGGTGATGACCTTTTTGTTACTAATACAGAGAGACTCTCTAAGGGAATTGAACTTGGAGCAGGTAATGCAATTCTTATCAAGCTTAATCAGATTGGTTCAGTTTCAGAGACACTTGAAGCTATCAAGATGGCTCATAAGGCAGGATATACAGCAATCAGCTCACACAGATCAGGTGAGACAGCAGATACAACAATTGCAGACCTTGCTGTTGCTCTTAACACTTGCCAGATTAAGACAGGTGCTCCTTCAAGATCAGAAAGAGTTGCTAAGTATAACCAGCTTTTAAGAATTGAGGAACAGCTTGGCGCCAGTGCGGTATATCCGGGAATCAGGGCTTTTAATGTTAATAATGATTAATCATTTGAAACAGATATTGAAAAAATATTAAGAAAGCCTTATAGTTGTGTATGATTATAATATATGTAACAGGAAGGCAGAACAATGATTAAGAAATTAGGAAGAAACGACCATTGCTGGTGTGGCAGTGGTAAGAAATACAAAGCGTGTCATGAAGCATTTGACGATAAGTTAAGATATCTTGAGGATATTGGACATATTGTGCCATCACACAAGTTAATCAAGACACCTGAACAGATTGAGAAGATTAAAGAGAGTGCCAGGATAAATGTAGCATGCCTTGATGCGGTTGCAGCAGCAATTCATGAAGGCATGAATACTGCTGAGATTGATAAGATTGTATATGATGTAACTACTGATATGGGAGGAATTCCTGCACCACTTAATTATGAAGGATATCCTTTCAGTGTGTGTACATCTGTTAATGAGCAGGTATGCCATGGATTTCCGTCTAAAGACGTTATCCTTAAGTCAGGCGATATAATAAATGTTGACTGTTCAACAATTCTTCATGGATACTTCTCTGATTCATCAAGAATGTTCTGCATAGGAGATGTTAAACCAGAGGTTAAGAAGCTTGTTGATGTTACTAAAGAATGTGTTGAGTTAGGACTTGAGCAGGTTAAGCCTTGGGGCTTCTTAGGTGATATGGGACAGGCAGTACACGACCATGCATACGCTAACGGATATACTGTTGTAAGAGAAATCGGTGGCCACGGAGTAGGGCTTGAGTTCCACGAAGATCCATGGGTTGGCTACAATACAAGAAAAGGAACTGACATGGTTATGGCACCCGGCATGATGTTTACAATAGAGCCTATGGTTAATATGGGCAAAGTAAATGTTGTTACAGATGAAAAGAACGGCTGGGAAGTATCTACAGCAGATGGACTTCCTTCAGCACAGTGGGAAATTCAGGTTCTTGTAACAGAGGACGGACACGAAGTAATAAGTTGGTAGAGATTAAAATAAGTTCCTGCAGATCAGAGGCTTTAAACCTGATTTGCAGGAACTTTTTTATTGCTATACATATGGAAAAACATACAGTTATTGATGTGTTACCTATAAGTAGTCGCCGCTATCAGATAATCGCCTTCTGAGTCCATTTTCCACGAAGGAATCTTATAAGGAACAGAAGTGAACGAAATCCCCAGTCGATGAACATACCAAACCATACACCTAGTACCCCAAGTCCTAATGTACCACCAAGAAGGTAACTGCTTCCTACACGGAATGCCCACATAGAGAAGATGCTTACCATCATTGTGTATTTGGCATCACCGGCAGCACGGAGAGCATTAGGCATAGTAAAGCTAAGTGGCCATATGAATATTGCTACAATTGAGAAACAATGGATAAGGCTTAAACCGGTTTTGGTTGCTTCCGGTGACAGATGGAAAAGTCCTACCACAGGAACGGCAACTATTGTCATTACAATGTTGGTTGCAAGAATACCTGCATATGCAATAAACATAAGTTTTTTTCCATATCTTTTGGCTTCATCAGGCTTCTTTGCACCTATACACTGGCCAATAACAGTAATCATTGCCATGCCAATTGCGTTACCCGGAATATTGGCAAACATTGTAACAGAATTGGCAACAGAGTTGGCAGCGATGGCAGCAGTACCAAATGTTGAAACAAGGCTTGAAACAGAAAGCTTACCTATCTGGAACATGCCGTTTTCCAATCCGCTCGGAAGACCAATAGACAGAATCTTCTTAATGATAGAAGGTGATGGAAGAAAATCTTTGCAGGTCTTTATTCTTATTGCTGATTCTGCTCTGAACATAAGTCCGATAATAATTATGGCTGATATGATTCGCGAAATAAGAGTGGCTAAAGCTACACCGGCAACTCCCATATCAAATACAAATATAAATAAAGCATTCCCACATATATTGATTATATTCATGACAAGGCTTGTGTTCATGCTTATCTTACTGTTTCCGATACTTCTGAAAAGTGCGGCACCTGCATTATAGACACCAAGGAACGGGTATGAGATTGCTGTTATATAGAAATATATACTTGCACTTTCAAATACATCTTTTTCAATCTTGCCAAATATGAAATTGATGATACCGTGATTGCCTATGAGAGAGATAACCATCAGTAATGATGATAGTGTACTCATAATAAATATAAGCTGTCCGGCAGATTTCTTGGACATATCAATGTTCCTGCTGCCAAGATACTGGCTGCATACAACAGCACCTCCGGTTGCAAGAGCTGATAATATCTGGATAAGCAGGTTGCTTATATTATCAACAAGTGCGACACCTGAAACTGCCGCCTCTCCTGCTATTGATACCATGAATGTATCAACAAAGCCTACGCTGACAGCCAGCAGCTGTTCAAATATCAGAGGAATAATAAGCTTCTTTAAATCTTTAGATGTAAACATAATAATCTCCTATATTAATACATAGCATATCTTAATAATATAAAACAATAATTTATGTAAAAAAATAAGAAAAGTAGCTGTATTTAATGCAAAATACATAAAAATTGCGAAAAGACTTTTGAAAGAAGAATAATTATCTGAACAAATCTTTTAGAATAAATGATTGAAAATAAGACTTGTACATGATATAATACGATATAATTTGAATATATGAAGGAGGTATTGTCGTGAAACATATTAAGACAATCAGCAACCGCGTATTAAAGGATACAATGAAGCACGGCGGATGTGGCGAGTGCCAGACATCATGCCAGTCAGCATGTAAGACATCTTGCACAGTTGGTAACCAGAGCTGTGAGAATAAGAATAACTAGTATTTTTAGTAAGAGAGTGTCGAACTATTCTGCACTCTCTTATTTTTCGTAAATGTATAGAGAACATTTACGGTTTGGAGGCTTTTTAATGATACATCAGTATAAGAATAACGGTTATAACATCGTATTAGATGTCAACAGTGGTTCTGTGCATGTTGTTGATGACATTGTATACGATATTATAGGACTTTATGAGAATAATACTCTTGAGCAGATTACAGATGCACTTAGAGACAGATATTCTGTTCAGGATATTAAAGAGGCATATGAAGAGATTGGCGAACTTAAGGAAGCAGGTCAGCTCTTTACAGAAGATATATATGAACCATATATAGATAATTTTAAGGACAGACCTACAGTTGTTAAAGCTTTATGTCTTCATATAGCACATGACTGTAATCTTGCATGTAAATATTGCTTTGCAGAAGAAGGCGAATATCATGGAAGAAGAGCTCTTATGAGCTACGAGGTAGGAAAGAAGGCTCTTGATTTCCTTGTTGCCAATTCAGGCTCAAGAAAGAATCTTGAGGTAGACTTCTTTGGCGGTGAGCCAACTATGAATTTTGAAGTTGTTAAGCAGCTTGTTGAATACGGAAGAAGCATAGAAGAGGCTAATAATAAGAAGTTCAGATTCACACTTACGACTAATGGTATTCTTCTTAATGACGAGATTCTTGATTTCGCCAATAAGGAGATGAGTAATATTGTACTTAGCATAGATGGACGTAAGGAGATTAATGACCTTATGCGTCCGACAAGGAATAACCACGGCAGTTCATATGACATTATAATGCCTAAGTTTAAGAAGGTGGCAGAGAGCAGAAATCAGATGAATTATTATGTCAGAGGTACATTTACACATAATAATCTGGATTTTTCAGAAGATGTTCTTCATCTTGCTGATGAGGGATTTGAGCAGATTTCTGTTGAGCCTGTTGTTGCACAGCCGACAGATTCATATGCTATAAGAGAAGAGGATATTCCGTTCCTTTGTGAACAGTATGATATCCTTGCAAAAGAAATCATTAAGCGAAAGAAAGCTGGTAAAGGCTTTAATTTCTTCCACTTTATGATAGATATTAATGGTGGTCCATGTGTTGCCAAGAGATTGTCAGGATGTGGTTCAGGCTGTGAGTATCTTGCAGTTACACCTTGGGGAGATTTCTACCCATGTCATCAGTTTGTTGGTAACGAAGATTTCCTTATGGGTAATGTTGATGATGGAATAGTAAGACCGGACATCAGAGACATGTTTAAGAATAGTAATGTCTATTCAAAGGAAAAATGTAAGAATTGTTTTGCAAAATTCTATTGCAGTGGTGGTTGTGCAGCTAACTCATATAACTTCCATGGTAATATCAATGATGCGTATGATGTTGGATGTGAACTTCAGAAAAAGCGTATAGAATGTGCAATAATGATTCGTGCGGCCATGGCTGAGGAAGAATAAGTATAAGGGAGAGTTTTTAACATGAAGTACAGTTTACCTAAGAAGATTATTTATTCAATAATCGTTGCTGTTTTACTGGTTGGACTTGTATTAACAGCATTTTTCGGACTTAATGGAAAGGGATACGGAAGCACCTATGATATAGATCTTGGTCTTGATCTTGCAGGTGGTGTAAGTATCACATATCAGATTAAGGAAGATAACTTTACATCACAGGATGTAGAGGATACAATCTATAAGCTTCAGAAGCGAGTAGAAGGAAAGAGTACAGAGTCACAGGTTTATAAGGAAGGTGACAACAGAATTACTGTTGAGATTCCTGGAGTAACAGATGCTAATGAGATTCTTAAGGAACTTGGTACACCAGGTTCATTGGAATTCCTCGATTCTACAGGATATTCAGCATTCTCACAGGGCAATGATTACACACCACTCCTTACAGGTTCAGATGTAAAGGCAGCACAGGCTTACACTGATACTAATAGTCAGGAAGATACTCCTTATGGAGTGCAGCTTACATTTACAGATGAGGGATCAACTAAGTTCTATGATGCAACATCAGCTAATATCGGTAAAAGGATATATATTGTATATGATGGAGAAGTAGTAAGTGCACCTAATGTTAAGACAGCTATATCAGGTGGCACAGCATCTATTACAGATATGGAATCATTTGATGAGGCTGATAACCTTGCAACATACATAAGAGTTGGTTCAATTCCTCTTACACTTGAGGAAGTAAGTTCTAACATTGTTGGTGCACAGCTTGGACATGCTGCTATCAAATCAAGTTTAATTGCTGCTGCTATAGGTCTTGCATTACTCTGTTTATTCATGATTGTTATGTTCAGAATTCCTGGACTTGTTGCAACATTGTCACTGATTATCTATACATCACTTGTTTTATTCCTTGTAAGTGTATATGATCTTACTCTTACACTTCCGGGTATTGCAGGTATTATTCTTGGTATTGGTATGGCGGTAGATGGTAATGTTATTATCTACACAAGAATAAGAGAAGAGATTGGTGCCGGAAAGTCTGTAGAGAATGCTATCCTTTCAGGTTATAACAAGGCAACATCATCTATCGTAGATGGTAACGTAACAACACTTATCGCAGCTTTAGTATTGTACATATTCGGTACAGGTCCAGTTAAGGGATTTGCTACAACACTTGCTGTTGGTAATATCGTTTCAATCTTTACATCACTTGTTATTACTAAGGTTATAATGAAGCTCTTATATAACTTTGGTATCAGAGATGCCAAGTGGTATGGAAAGAATGTATACAGAAAGACTCTTAATGTACTTGGCATTAAGAAATGGGCTGCTATCGGTTCAGCAGTTGTAATCGTTGCTGGTATCATCACTATGGCAGTTCAGGCTGGTCTTGGAAACAGAGCATTAAACTTCAGCCTTGAGTTCGTTGGTGGTTCAACAACAACATTTACATTTGATAAAGAGTATACAGCAGAAGAGATTGAGGATAACATCATTCCTGTAATCAGAGATGCTGCAGGTATTTCAGAGGTTCAGCAGCAGAAGGTTGCAGATTCAACACAGGTTTCTTTCAAGACATCTGATCTTTCACTTGACCAGAGAGAAGCTATTGAAAATGCGGTTACTGCTAAGTACCCAATCAAGGATGGAACAATCGTTGAGACAGATACAATCAGTTCATCAGTTTCTGCAACAGTTAAGAGAGATGCTATTCTTTCGGTTATACTTGCTACAATCTGTATGCTTATATACATCTTTGTAAGATTCCGTGATATCAGATTTGCATTAGCTGCTGTATTAGCACTTCTTCATGATGTACTTGTTGTTCTTGCATTCTATGCATTTGCAAGAATTCCGGTTGGAACAACATTTATTGCATGTATGCTTACAATAGTAGGTTACTCTATCAACGGTACAATTATTATCTTTGACAGAATAAGAGAGCAGTTAAAGACAGCTAATTCGAAGACTAACATTACAGAGCTTGTTAATTCATCAATTACAAGTACAATGTCAAGAACAGTATATACATCTATAACAACACTTATAATGCTTATTGTTCTTTTCATTATGGGTGTAACTTCTGTTAAGGAGTTCACACTTCCACTTATCGTAGGTATTGTTGTTGGTGCTTACTCATCAGTATGCTTAACAAGTGCTATGTGGTATGTAATGGGCGGCAAGAAGAGAGGCGTTGTAGAAGAGAATAATAAAAAAGCAGCTTCTAAGAAAGAGGTTTTTGAAGACGGTTCTCAGGTTTAATTAACAGATACAATAAGTTTATGACATGGCGGGGATTGTATATCAGTTCCCGCCATAATTGGTTTAATAATGAAACAGGGAGAAAAGAGTGAAAAGCAACTGGAGAGTATACACTAAGAAAGCTGATTTCAAAGCAATTGGGGAAAGATTTGGCATTGACCAGGTTATGGCGAGAATTATCCGTAACAGAGGGTTAGAAACGTATGAGCAGATAAATATGTATCTTAATGGAACGGTGGATGACATGCATTCACCACATTTATTAAAGGATGCAGACAAATGTGTTGATATCCTGACAGACAAGATACATGCTGGGAAGAAAATACATATTATCGGTGATTATGATATAGATGGGATATGTTCAACAACTATTCTTTATAAAGGGCTAAAGGCAGCGGGAGCAGATGTTACATTTGCAGTACCAGACAGAATTATTGACGGATACGGTATTAATGAGCATCTGATAGATGAAGCATATAATAATGGAACCGATACGATTATTACATGTGATAATGGTATTGCTGCGATTGAGCAGATTAAATATGCCAAAGAAAAGGGAATGACAGTAATTGTTACTGACCATCACGATATTCCGTTTGACTATGTTGATGGCGAAAAGATACATAAAGTACCGCAGGCAGATGCAATCGTTAATCCTAAGCAGGAGGACTGCCCATATCCATTTGATAAGCTGTGTGGAGCGGGAGTTGCATTTAAAGTGATTAAGATAGTTTATGAAAAATGTGGGCTTAATCCTATTGGGCTTGAGGAATATGCAGAACTTATGGCAATTGCAACAATAGGAGATGTAGTTGATTTATCAGATGAGAACAGGGTGATTGTCAAATATGGTTTAAAGCATCTGGCAGTAACTTCTAATATCGGTATAAGAGCGCTTGTAGAGGCGTGTGAGCTTGAAATAGACAAGATAAGCTCATATCACATAGGATTTGTTATAGGTCCATGTCTTAATGCGACAGGAAGACTTGATTCAGCAAGAAGAGCCATTGAGCTGCTTCTTACTACAGATATGGAAGATGCGAGAAAGAAGGCTTTAGAGCTTCGCACACTTAATGTTGAAAGAAAAGATATAACAGAAGAATATGCCGCTATTGCAATTGAACAGGTTGAGAACACTGAACTAAAAGACGATAAGGTGTTAGTTGTGTATCTTCCTGAATGCCATGAAAGTGTTGCAGGGATAATTGCAGGAAGGGTAAGAGAAAAATTCTACAGACCTTCAATAGTAATCACTAAGGCAGAAGATGGTGCAAAGGGCTCAGGGCGTTCAATAGAAGGCTATAACATGTTTGAGGAGATAAGCAAATGTGGTAAACTCCTTAACAAATATGGCGGACATCCAATGGCTGCCGGAATATCGCTTGATATTGATAAAATTGATGAATTCAGGAAAGCGCTGAATGAGAATCAGACAATGACAGAAAATGTACTAACGCCGACAGTGTGGATTGATGTGCCTATGCCGGTTGATTATGTTGATATAAAACTTATAAAACAGTTTGAGAAGCTGCAGCCTTTCGGGAAAGGTAATGAAAAACCGGTGTTTGCAGACAGAAATCTTACTGTCAGACAGTCAGCTGTGATTGGAAAAAATAAAAATGTATTAAGATGTCAGTTAGAAAGTGAGCATGGCAAGCTGGTGACAGCAATCAGGTTCAAATTAGACGGACAGGAGATACCAGAGGTTGGAAGGAAGATATCTATGGTGTATTACCCGGATATTAATGAATATAATGGGATTGTTTCAATACAGTTTCGGATAGAAGACTGGAGATATGTGTAAATAGCAGCCTTCCAATAAAAGAACCGTCGGTTCTTTGACCTGTACAGGTCAATGGGACCGGCGGTTTATATATTCTGTCTTATACTTAGAATAGACGATTTTCTGGCTGTTATACAGGCTGTAATATCCGGATAACAGATAACTTAATGCAATACACAGAATTGTGAATTTCATTGTTGATGCACCAAACATCTCAATAGATAGAATGAATGATGTGAGTGGGCAGTTAGTTACTCCACAGAACACACTTACCATACCACATGCTGCACACAATCCGACAGGGAGTCCGAATATAGGTGCTAAGAAGCTTCCAAGCGTTGCACCCACGAAAAGAGTAGGAACAATCTCACCACCTTTGAATCCACCACCCAATGTTACGGCTGTAAACAGCATTTTTAAAATGAATACATACCATGCACAGCTTGTTACAAAGCTTTTTGCAATAATATCTGAGCCTGCACCGAGATAATCAGTTGTGCCAAATATGTAACGCATGGCAATAACAAGGACTCCGGCAATAATTATTCTTATGTATGGGTTGTTTATGTAATTAGTGTAGAGCTTTGAAGTACCGTGTAAAACAACACACAGCAGAATGCTTGCAAGAGCAAAAAGTACGGACATGATGATGAATTTACTGCCATTAATAAAAGAAAAAGAAGCGATTTCATCAACTACAAAATGTGTAGATTCAAGTCCCAGTGCAGAGGCTATGCCCTGTGCTATAAATGCAGCGAGTACGCATGGCACTAAAGCAGCATAATACATAACACCAACGCTTATTACTTCCATAGAGAAAACAGCTGCTGCAATAGGTGTTCCGAAAAGTGCTGAGAAACAGGCACTCATACCACACATAATCATAATTCGAGTATCCTTCTCGTCGAATTTAAACAGTTTTGCAAATGTATTGCCTAATGCACCTCCGACCTGAAGCGCAGCACCTTCTCGTCCGGCAGAACCACCACAAAGATGGGTAAGAAGAGTTGATACAATTATAAGAGGGGCAACTCTTCCAGGTACTTCATCATTCGACTGTATTGCAGTTATGACAAGGTTAGTTCCGCGGTTTCCTGCTTCGTGAACAATGTTGTACATGAATACAATGATGATACCTGCAACAGGCAGTCCGAATAGTAAAAATGGGTATTCAACCCGCAGGTTGCCTACATAACCAAGCATCAGGTGAAATACAGCACCGACAGAACCGATAAAACAGCCACATACAACCGAACAGAATAGCCATTTGAAAAGAGTTATTACTGCAAGTTTAAGCCGTTGAATATATTCAAACAAAGTTTCTTTATCCATATCCCAATACCTCATACTTTAAAAGACCTTTTTACTCATGTTGCTGTTATGATAATCCGGATTATTGGTTACATCCTGTATAAACCATGAAGGTGGAGTGTATGAATTGGCTGCTTCAATAGTTGGAAATTCAACCTCAGCAAGAACAGTGCCTGCGAAAAGCCCCTCAAATATGTCTAGTTCAATTGTATATCCGCTATCATCAGGAATTTCATAACGTTTCTTGGTTATAATATTGCCATCAGCCTTTTTTATCAGATGATCATATGCATTCTTATTAAGTGGAAGATTATATTCTTCCCTTGCTATCATGCCGTTTCCTTTGTAGGTAAGATAAAAGTCATCATTGTCACGCCTTACGCGCACAACAGGGGAAGTATTAAGATAACCCTGTTCAATAATGCGGCATGGATATAAATCTATATCGTCAGGTATTCCTGACACAAGATATTTACGCTCGATTTCCATAATAAACCTCGATTCTTTTAACTTAATTAAATAAAGAGAAAAAAGGCTGCCACATAAGTGACAGCCTTTAAAAGTCATTCAATAATTACTTCTTCTTAGACTTCTTAGCTGGAGTGTTTACAACATCCTTTAAAGCCTTACCAGCCTTGAACTTAGGTGCCTTAGAAGCAGGAATCTGGATAGCCTTTCCTGTCTGAGGATTCTTACCTGTTCTTGCAGCTCTTTCAGCAACTTCAAATGTACCGAAACCTACTAACTGGATCTTTTCTCCAGCCTTTAACTGTTCTGCAACAGTGTCTGTAAAAGCCTTAACAGCCTTCTCTGCGTCCTTCTTAGAAAGCTCAGCCTTTTCTGCGATAGCAGCAACTAATTCTGACTTATTCATAATTAAATTGTCCTCCTTAAAAAATTAAGTAATAATAAGTATAAATTATTTATACTCCTAGATTGATAATTTGTCAATAAAAAGTGGCTCAAAATGGGGATTTTTGGCACTTTTTGCTAATTGTAAACACTTATATTTTTTCCATTAATTCTTCCCAGTGTTCATATAGTGTGTCTAATTCTTTCTTTAATTGAGTGGATTCATTATGAAGTTCCATTAAACGTGCTGTGTTACTGCCTATTGAAGGGTCAGAATATTCTGCATCAATAGCAGACATCCTGTCTTCGATTTCAGCAATTCTTTCTTCTGTTTTCTTGATTTCGTTCTGCTTTTTCTTAAGCTTATTCTGCTCTTCACGGGACTGCTGCCATGACAGTTTAGAGCTCTTTACAGAAATGTTGTCAGAAGAAATATCAGGTGTATCTGGAAAAGCCTTTGCTGTCAGTATATCCCTTTTTTCAATGTAATAATCATAATTGCCAATATAATTGACTATATTCTGGTTAGTGAGTTCAATAATTCTGGTTGCAGTAGCGTTGATAAAGTATCTGTCGTGGGAAACATATAGAACAGTGCCTGTGTAGCTGTTAAGGGCGTTCTCAAGAATTTCCTTGGATACAATATCAAGATGGTTAGTAGGTTCATCAAGAATAAGCAGGTTGGCATTGGAAAGCATAAGCTTTGCCAGTGAAACTCTGCCACGTTCACCACCACTTAAATCGCGGATGTATTTGAATACATCATCATCAGTAAAAAGAAATGCCGCGAGAGTATTTCTTATCTGTGTATTGTTAAGGTCAGGATATGCGTCCTGAATCTCCTGAAAAAGGGTCTTGTCAGGGTCAAGCACATGATGTTCCTGATCGTAATAACCAATAGCAACCTTGGCACCAAGATAAATGCTTCCGCTGTCCGGCTGGATAATGCCGTTAATAAGCTTTAATATAGTTGTTTTACCAGTTCCGTTATTACCTATTAAAGCAACACGTTCACCACGCTTAATCTCAAAATTAATATTATTGAAAAGAGTATTGCCGTCAAATGATTTGGTAAGGTCAGTAACAGTAAGAACATCATTACCACTTATAACAGATGGCTCAAGTTTAATGTTCATCCTGGCATTAAGCTCAACTGGTTTGTCAACAACCTCAATCTTATCAAGCATTTTTTCACGGCTCTCCGCACGTTTGATGGATTTCTCACGGTTAAACTGCTTTAACTTGGCAATAACCTCTTCCTGATGTTTGATATCACGCTGCTGATTTAAGTATTCCTTTAACTTCATATTACGAAGAATTGCCTTCTTTGAGGCATAATCTGTGTAATTACCAGAAAATACAGTACAGTCACCGTTATCAATCTCGATAATTTTGCTTACAATCTTATCAAGGAAATATCTGTCGTGTGCAACGATAAGAACCGCACCATTGTAATTAAGAAGGTAATTCTCTAACCAGCTTATAGATTCCATATCAAGGTGGTTGGTAGGCTCATCAAGCATAATAATATCAGGCTTGGAAAGTAATAGCTTACCTAGAGATACACGGGTTTTCTGGCCACCGGATAAGGTATTTACATGTAAAGAGAAATCCTCTTCATCAAAACCAAGACCTTTAAGTACGCCTGTAATCTCGCTTTTATATGCGTAACCGTTATTCATCTCGAACTCATGATTAAGATTGGTATATCTGTTCATAAGGGATTCAAGTTCATCACCTGAAGCATTGTTCATTGCGGCTTCTATGCGTCTTAATTCGCTTTCCATATCAAGGATATACTGCTTTACAGAAAGAAGCTCATCATAAATGCTTCTATCAGACTGAAGGTCCTGCTGCTGTGCAAGATAACCAAGAGTCTTATCCTTAGCAAGAGTGACAATACCTGTATCAGCAGGTTCTTCACCTGTGATAATCTTTAGCAGAGTAGATTTACCGGCACCATTGATTCCAACAATGGCAGCCTTCTCATGATCCTCTATATTAAAAGAACAAGACTTGATAATAACATCTGTTCCAAAAGATTTACTAATATTATTGCAAGATAAAATCATAAAAACTCCTTTCTCATACGATTATATATGTACAAGAAATAAAATGCAATTATTACTTTGACTTATGGACTTCTGTAATGTAAAATTAACAAGTTATAGAAATGGAGATTAAAGAATGAAATTTGATGAATTAAATATTGATGAAAGAATTTTAAGAGCGGTAGAGGATATGGGCTTTGAGGAGACATCTCCTATACAGACACAGGCCATTCCTGCAGTATTGGAAGGAATTGATGTTATCGGACAGGCACAGACCGGAACAGGTAAGACTGCTGCGTACTCTATCCCTATGTTACAGAAGATTAATCCAGATGTTAAGAAACCACAGGCAATTGTACTCTGTCCTACAAGAGAGCTTGCAGTACAGGTTGCAGAAGAGATAAGAAAGCTTGCCAAGTACATGAGTGACATTAAGGTGTTACCGGTGTATGGCGGACAGGAGATTGTAAGACAGATTAAGTCTTTAAAAGCCGGCGTACAGATTATTGTTGGAACTCCGGGACGAGTTATGGACCATATGAGAAGAAAGACAGTTAAGTTTGATTCTGTTTCTATGGTTATATTAGATGAAGCTGATGAGATGCTTGATATGGGATTTCGTGAGGACATGGAAACAATTCTTACGGAGACACCAGAGGAAAGACAGACAGTTCTTTTCTCAGCTACAATGCCTAAGCCTATAATGGAGATTGCAAGAAAATTCCAGAAAGACGCTAAGATTATCAAGGTTGTAAGAAAAGAACTTACAGTTTCTAATATTGATCAGTTTTATTATGAAGTAAGACCTAAGAATAAAACAGAAATCTTAAGCCGTCTTATTGATATATACAATCCTAAGCTGTCAGTTGTGTTCTGTAACACTAAGAGACAGGTAGACGAGCTTATATCAGAGCTTAAGGGCAGAGGATATTTTGCTGACGGTATACACGGAGATATGAAACAGCAACAGAGAGACCGTGTAATGGACGATTTCAGAAGCGGAAAAACAGAAATTCTTATTGCAACTGATGTTGCGGCAAGAGGAATTGATGTTGACGGAGTTGATATTGTATTTAACTATGACCTTCCACAGGACGAAGAGTATTATGTACACAGAATAGGAAGAACAGGCCGTGCCGGAAAGTCAGGACTTGCACTTTCATTTATCTCAGGAAGAGAAGTATATAAGTTAAAGGATATCGAAAGATATTGCAAGACTAAGATTCTTGCAAAGCCAATTCCATCACTTGATGATGTCAAGAACACCAAGATGGATGGTATATTTGACAAGATTAAAGAGATGATTGAAGCTGATGAGCACAGAGCTATGCTTGATATGGTTGAGGAGCATGTTAATCAGGAAGATTATACATCAATGGATATGGCAGCAGCACTCCTTAAGATGATAGTCGGAGATACATTAGACAGAGTTGATGAGGTTGAGAATTTTCATTTTGATGAAAATGCGGATACTTCAAGAATGGTAAGACTCTTTATTAATGTTGGTAAGAAGGACAAGATTACACCAGCCAATATTCTTGGAGCGATTGCAGGAGAATCCGGAATGCCGGGAAGACTTGTCGGTGCAATTGATATGATGGATAATTATACATTTGTTGATGTTCCTGCAAAGCATGCGGAAGCAGTACTTGCAGCTATGAATGACAATGTACTTATCAAGGGCAGGAAGGTTAATGTAGAGAAAGCGAATGTATCTGCCAAGCCTGCAAGAAAATCCAAGTCAAAGCCGGATACAAGAAGAAGAAAAGACGAGTCCCGTGGGAAACATGACAAACTTAAAGAACGCAGAAGTAAAAGCGGCAAGGTAAGAAGAAATGGAGAAAAGTATTAAGCTTACCAGTCTTAACAGAAAAGAAGCGTTAAGATATCTGGGTTATAAGAAAAATGCACCTGATGAGCGGGTGGAAGAGCTTATGGATGAATGTGAGGAGCTTGTATTAAAGACCGCAGTTCCAAGATTTATTTATAAGAAGTTTGATTTTACAATTAATGAAGACGGTGTGGCATTTAAGAATACAAGCATGGTGCTTCCGGGAGAATCTATTAAGAAGCACCTGTATAAATGTGACAGTGCAATATGCATGGCTGTAACTATATCGGAAGGTATTGACAGACAGCTAAGGGTGTTGCAGCTTACAGATATGGCAAAGGCACTGGTGTTTGACAGCCTGGCAAGTGTAGCTGTTGAACAGGTGTGTGATAAGGTTGAAGAACTTTTAAGAGATGAATATCCTGATTATTACCAGACATTCAGGTTCGGGATTGGTTATGGTGATTTGCCGATAAGCATGCAGGAGCCTTTCTTAAAGGTATTAGATGCCGGTAAAAAGATTGGTCTTAATCTTAATAAATCATATATGCTGGCTCCGGTAAAGTCGGTAACTGCGGTTATTGGACTTACTAAGGAGCCTGTAAGTACTAAGAACAGAGGTTGTGCAACATGCAATCTTAATAAAACTTGTGCATACAGAGGAATGGGAGGACATTGTAGTGGCTGATAGATTCAGAGAACTCTTAAGAACTAGAGATTATATAATATTTGATGGTGCTATGGGTACAATGCTTCAGGCAGCGGGTATGAAGATGGGAGAGACACCGGAAGTGCTTAATATAACAAGACCGGAGCTTCTTGTTTCAATTGCAGAGCAGTATTACAATGCAGGCTCAGATGTGGTGTATGCCAATACATTTGGTGCAAACAGATATAAGCTTGAAGAATGTGGAAAAAGCGTTGAGGAGCTTGTAACTGCCGGAATTGTCAATGCAAAGAAGGCAAGAGATGCAGTAAAGCCTGACGGACTTGTTGCACTCGATGTCGGACCAATCGGACAACTTCTTGAGCCAACAGGCGTATTAAGCTTTGAAGAAGCATATGATATGTATGCCGAGATAGTAAAGGCTGGAGCTGCTGCGGGAGCAGATCTTGTTGTATTTGAGACAATGACCGACCTTTTAGATGTTAAGGCTGCTGTACTTGCAGCTAAGGAAAACAGCGACCTTCCTGTTGTTGCTACGATGACATTTGAACAGAATATGAGAACTTTCACAGGCTGTTCTATATCGGCAATGGCACTTACACTTACAGGACTAGGCGTTGATGCACTTGGCGTAAACTGTTCTTTAGGACCTAAGGAATTAGAACCGGTTATTGAAGAACTTGTAAAATGGACTAACCTTCCGATAGTGGTAAAGCCTAATGCAGGACTTCCTGACCCTGAAACTAACCTTTACAATGTTACTGCGGTCCAGTTTGCAGATTTCATGAAGGATTTAAGAAAATATGGCATTAAGATATTTGGTGGCTGCTGTGGAACTAATCCTGAATTCATTAAAGAATTATCAGAGATGTTAAAAAGAGAAGGCAATCCGGCAGCACCACATAAATATATTCCGGGTTCAGTATGTTCAGCTACAAGCACTGTTGTTGTTGATGAGCCAAGAATTATCGGTGAAAGAATCAATCCTACCGGCAAGAAGCTTTTTAAGGAAGCACTTTTAAGACATGATATGGATTATATTCTCGGACAGGCTTTAGAGCAGATATCAGGCGGAGCAGATATTCTTGATGTCAATGTGGGTCTTCCGGGAATTGATGAGCGTGAAATGATGATTGATACAATAAAGTCATTACAGGCAGTTGTAGATGTTCCGCTGCAGATTGATTCTACAATACCTGAAGTACTTGAGGCAGCACTTCGTGTATACAATGGTAAGCCGCTTGTCAATTCAGTTAACGGTGAGGAGGAGTCTCTTAACAATGTTCTTCCTCTTGTTAAAAAATATGGTGCAGGAGTTATAGGACTTGCACTTGATAAAGATGGTATTCCTAAGAAGGCAGAAGACAGAGTTGCGATAGCAAAGAAGATTATGGACAGGGCTGTTGCAATGGGAATCCCTAAAGAAGATATTTATATTGACTGCCTTACACTCACAGCTTCTGCTGAGCAGGAGGGCGTAATGGAAACTCTTAATGCACTTCATACAGTTAAGAATGAGCTTGGCTTAAAGACAGTGCTTGGTGTTTCTAATATTTCATTCGGACTTCCAAACAGAGTGCTTGTAAACCACATTTTCCTTACAATGGCACTTACTAACGGACTTGACCTTGCAATTATAAATCCTAACATCCCAGAGATGACAGGTGCGGTAAGGGCGTACAAGCTTCTTGCTAATATTGATAAGAATTCAGTTGATTATATAAAAAACTATGGCGCTATGCCAAATGTTTCTAAGATTGATCCTGTCAAGAAGGAAAAGAAGGATGGGAACTATACAGGAGATGACCTTTTCTATGCCGTAGAAAAAGGACTTAAAAATGAAGGAGCTGAGATAACAGAGGCACTTCTTAAAACTATGGATTCAATGGAGATTGTTAATCAGGTGCTTATTCCTGCACTTGATAAGATAGGTGCTGAATTCGAGAAGGGTACATTGTTCCTTCCGCAGCTTATTATGGCAGCATCAGTTACACAGGCAGCATTTGAAGTTATAAGAAAGCATATGGTTATGTCTGATAATGCTCCTGTAAGCAAGGGAAAGATTGTTATTGCTACAGTCAAGGGGGATGTCCATGATATCGGTAAGAATATTGTTAAGGTTCTTCTTGAAAATTATGGATATGATGTTATTGACCTTGGTAAAGATGTTGAGTATCAGGCAGTTGTTGATGCAATAAGAGATAATGATGTTAAACTGTGCGGACTTTCTGCACTTATGACAACAACACTTGTATCTATGAAGGAAACAATTGCGCTTATCAGAGAAAATAATCTTGATTGCAAGGTTATGGTAGGCGGTGCAGTACTTACTCCGGAATATGCTAAAGAGATAGATGCAGATTTCTATGCAAAGGATGCAAAAGAATCTGTTGATATTGCTAAGAGAGTTCTTGGTTAAAATTTTGACATATTAAGAAAAAATGTTTATACTAATGATACTTAGTATAACTTGTTATAACTTATTTATATAATGTTTGATGTGTTATAAGGATACGCAATTGTAGTCTGGAGGTTTATGGTAATGGAAGAAAAGAAGATTTCGTCGGCGGTAATAAGAAGACTGCCAAGATATTACAGATATCTGGGAGAACTGATAGAGTCCGGCGTACAGAGAATATCATCTAAAGAGCTGAGTGCCAGAATGAAAGTGACTGCCTCACAGATAAGACAGGATCTTAATAATTTTGGAGGCTTTGGACAGCAGGGATATGGATATAATGTACAGTACCTGTATGAAGAGATTGGCAAGATCCTTGGAATAGACAGAAATCATAATATGGTTATTATTGGAGCCGGTAATTTAGGCAAGGCAATAGTTAATTATAGTGATTTTGAAAAAAGAGGATTCGTTATTAAGGGAATATTTGATAATAATCCTAAGATTAAGGGCACTAAGATTCGTGGAATAGAAGTAAGGATGATGAATGAACTTACTGATTTTATTAAAGATAATGAAATCGAGATAGTTGCACTTACTATTCCTAAAGAAGCCGCAAGACAGATAGCAAAGGTTGTTGCAGATGCCGGAGTTAAGGCTATATGGAACTTTGCACATACAGATCTTAATCTGCCTGAAGATGTTATTGTTGAGAATGTACATTTGTCAGAAAGTCTTATGAGACTTTCATATACTATTGCTAACAGAAAGTAACTGTTTGGGAGGATAATATGGCAGAACTTGATATTGAGAAGCTGAAAAGTTGTACAGCCATAAATGATATACCGATACTTACTCTTGATGAAAGATGGTATCACCTTATAACAGATAAGTTAAAGACGGACGAAATACGTTACTGGGAAAAGCGCCTTAATGAGCTGCTTAAGAAGCAGGGACAGGTTAATAATGACATAAAAGAAGTAAAAAAGATAAAAAAACAGCTTATTCAGGATGTTGTTGATAATATGCAGGATGAAGATAACGATCCTAAGAAAGCTAAGGTTATGGAGCAGAATCAGAGACTTATCCAGGAGGCAAAGGATAAGATTAACAGTCTTGAGGATGAGGCACTTGATATACCTAGGGATATTGTTGATGCTAACAGAAATCTGCTTATAGAGACAGTAAAGGTGTGTTATAATAAGATTAACAGTAACAAAGAAGATCTTGAAGTACTTGATAAATGGATTAATGCAACCAGAGTGAAGTTAAAGAAGAATATTCTTATCAAGCAGGATAAAGAAGAAGCTAATAATCGTATGTATTCATCAATGCATGATATTTTAGGAGCAGATGTCATGAAAGAATTAGACAGAATTAACGAGGAATAAGGTTATGGAATATTTAGCAGATTCACATACAATGAAGACAGTTGATAACTGTTCAATACAAGAGTTTAAGATTCCCTCAGTGGTGCTTATGGAAAGAGCAGCACTGGGGGTTTCAGTGTTTTTAAAAGGTCTGATTGCCAGAGAGAAAAGTAATAAATGCATCAAAACTGTATGTGTATGTGGCAGTGGCAATAATGGTGCAGATGGACTTGCCGTTGCAAGACAGCTCAATGAGAATGGCATTAATGTAAGTGTTGTTCTTGCGGGAACATCAGAGGGAACAGAAGAATACAGACTGCAGAAAAATATTGTCAGCAATCTTGGAATAGAATGTGTGGAATATAATGGCAATATTGATTTTTCTGAATATGATTATATTGTAGATGCAATGTTCGGGATAGGACTTTCAAGAAATATTGAAGGAAGATATGCACAGATTGCAGAAGCTGTCAACGAAGCAGGGGAAAAAGGCTCTGTGGTTGTTGCTGTGGATATTGCATCAGGAATTAATGCTGATAATGGTCAGATTATGGGAGTGGCTGTCAAAGCTGATTATACTGTAACATTTGGTTATAAAAAGACAGGTATCATGTTTTATCCGGGAGCAACATACAGTGGTAGTGTGGAGGTTGTTAATGCAGGATTTGTTCCTGAAAATGTGTTACATAATAAAGTGGATGGCTTTGGCAGAACATTCACATATACGGATGACGATATAGAAAAACTTGTTGTGAGAACTTCGGACTCTAACAAGGGAACATACGGAAGAACGCTTATAATAGCAGGTTCTAAGGATATGGGTGGTGCTGCGGTTTTATCAGCAAGCGCAGCATACAGGAGTGGAACAGGACTTGTTAAGATTCTTACACATGAAGTTAATAAGACACCGTTACTTGTACGGATGCCAGAATGCCTGATTGCAACTTATCAGGATAATAAGCCTCTTGCAGCAGAATTGAAAAAGGATTTTGCATGGGCAAAAAGTATAGCTGCAGGACCAGGTCTTTCTATGAATGAAGTGGCAGCAGAGATTACCAGAAGTGTCATTGAAATTAATGATAAGGTCAGAATATTAGATGCAGATGCACTAAATATTATAGCTGCAGAAAAAATTGATTTTAGGGGAAATGCTGAAGGCAATATTATTGTTACGCCGCATCTTATGGAAATGTCAAGGCTTATAGGAAAAAGTGTGTCAGATATTAAAAAGAATCTGGTACAGTGTGCAAAAGAATTTGCAAAAGAACATCAGTGCATATGTGTATTAAAGGATGCAAGAACAGTTGTGACAGACGGAACAAATGTGTATATCAACAGTACAGGTAATGATGGAATGTCAACGGGAGGTTCAGGAGATGTTCTTACAGGACTGACAGCGGGATTTACAGCTATGGGAATTGATGCATTTGAGGCAGCATGTCTGGCTGTATATGTTCACGGAAAAGCTGGAGATATTGCAGCATTAAACAGGGGAAAGGCAGGGATGACGGCATCAGATATTGCAAATGCAGTTGCAGATGCTATTAAAAGATAAAAGATAACTGAATACACACTTAAAAGTAGGCAATACTAATGCCAGAGGAAACAATTTAGCTTTAGGAGTGTGACAGTTGTGGTAATAAAAAGAGGAGATATTTTTTATGCAGATTTAAGACCTGTGGTTGGCTCGGAGCAAGGGGGAATAAGACCGGTACTTATTATACAGAATGATACAGGAAATAAGCACAGTCCAACAGTTATATGTGCTGCAATAACGAGCCAGATGCATAAGAGTAAGCTTCCAACTCATGTAGAGCTGGATTCATCAAGATATGACATGGTTAAGGATTCAGTAATACTTTTAGAACAGTTAAGAACGATAGATAAAAGAAGACTCAAGGATAAGGTGTGCCATCTGGATAATGACATCATCGGACAGGTTAATAAAGCACTGTCTGTAAGCTTAGAGATGAATTGACTGTCAGCATAAAACTGTGTTATTATAGACAGGATAATTGTTATCGTACAATAGGATATTATTTATGGAGGAATATTATGAATGACGGCCATCCCGCGGATGGGAAAGAAAAGAAGTTTTCGTCACTGTTTAAGAGATTTGGCAGAGGAAAACGCGATGAGGATGTAACAGAAGAGATAATGGATATGGTTAATGAGAGCCATGAACAGGGTGTGCTTGAGGAGAATGAGGCTGAGATGATTGGCAATATATTCGAATTTGGAGAAAAGCAGGCATCAGATGTAATGACTCACAGAAACAATATTGTAGCACTTGATAATGACATTACGGTTAAAGAGGCATTTGACCGTGTTATGGAAGAAAATTATTCAAGGTATCCGGTATATGATGGAGATATTGATAATATAACAGGTGTGTTACATATCCGTGATCTTCTCAAAATATATGTAGAGGAAAGCAACCAGAACAGAAAACTTCGTGAGGTTGGAAAAGAAATACTTTTTCAGCCATATTGCATACCTGAGACGAGAAATATAAGTCCATTATTCAGGCAGATGCAGTCAGATAAAATCCATATGGCTATAGTTGTGGATGAATATGGACAGACAGCAGGAATCATAACAATGGAGGATATACTTGAGGAAATAGTAGGTAATATCCTTGATGAATATGATGACGAAGAAGAACAGATAGTAACCGACGCAGACGGTTCTTATATAATAGAAGGTCAGGCTGATCTTGAAGATGTGGAAGCCAGGTTAGGAATAGAATTTGAGTGTGAGGATATTGATACACTCAGTGGTTTTATGATTTATAAGCTTGGCAAAATACCCGATGATGGGGAGAGCTTTGAAGTTGAGTATAATGGGTACATATTTAAGACTCTTGAAGTCCGTAACAGGATGATACTTAAAGTTAAAGTAGAAAAAGAAAATCGGGAAGGACATATTGACGGATAAGCAGCCGGATTCCTTAGAATGGGGGAATTATGCGTAAATATGAATTAGATATTTCATACGAAGGCAATATGCCTAATGAGGTGGAATTCACACTCGATGACAGATATGTTGTCAAAATTGGAGATGAAAGATTTTATAATCTTATGGGAGAGACAATGCTCTCAGCTTTTAACGGACTTGTTCACCCTGATGATGTAACTACATTTGAACATTTTGTTAATTCTGATATGTCAGAGGAATATTGCGTTGTCAGATGTCTTATTAAGAATGGAGCATATCGCTGGATGCTCCTTCTAAAAAAGAAGATATATAATGTCGGTTCTGAACGTATGGTAAAGCTTGTTGCGCAGGATATTATTGTTATATCTAATGACTTTGACATGTATTATCACAGGGTAAGAAAATACAGAGCATTAATGAATGTTATTGAAGAAAAGATTTTTGAATACGATCCAGAGAGCCGTATGCTCACAATATATTGCTACAGGAATAATAAATCAGAGATATTCGAGAGAATTGATCTTATAGAGTGGAGAGAGTCATGCATTGATAAGGGATATGTCACAGGTGATGACGTTATTCATTTTGAAGCATTATGCACAAGCATGTTAAGTGGCATGTCTAGTTTTACAGTGAAGTTCAGCTCATCTATTATGTCTAGGGGAGAAAGAGTCGATAATCTCGTGTTTAATGGACAGGCATTAATGATAGAATCTGATAAGAGACTCACTGTTGGCGTTATTTCTGAGCCAGACAAAAGAACCAGAGTGGTTCAGGAGCATGCAGATTTGGATGAGGCAAAGCTTGACTCTGCTACCGGAATATATAACAAGAAAGCCATTACTGATATGATAACGGAAGAAATCAATAAAGCAGCTGTTGATAATAAGAACAGACCAATGTATCTTATGATACTGGATATTGATAATTTCAAGAGTGTTAATGACAGCTACGGACATTATTTTGGCGATGAAGTAATTAAATCTTTTGCAGATTCATTAAGAATATCAGTTGGAGGAAGAGGTCTTGTTGGAAGAATTGGCGGAGATGAGTTTATGGTACTTCTTAAAGATGTATCAGTAGAAGAAGTCCGCATAATGCTTAAATCCATGAGAAAAGGCCTGAAAATGTTACTGGCACAGAAGCAGCCTGAATATCTGTTTTCTACTTCAATAGGAATTTCCCAGTTTTCAAAAGACGGAACTGATTTTGAAACTTTGTTTAAGATTGCAGATGCAGCATTGTATATTGCAAAAGAAAAGGGTAAAGACAGGTACATAATATATGATTATGACAAGCATGGCGATATATTGGCTGATATGAAGCATGATATTGCATTTGGCAATGAATTTATGAAGCCTATGGCAAAATGCGAGCTTGCGGCTAACGTGGTTATGAAGGTTTCTCTTGGACAGATGAAGGTTATGGATGTGCTTTCTGAGATAATGGATAAGCTTAATATTCATGGTATAAGTATATTTGCAGGAAATGATATGAAGTGCATATACAGTACAGGTCATTACAAGATTAAGGTCGAAAATGCTTCATACATATATAAAGACGGATATGAAAGCCACTTTGATGAATATGGTATCAATTGTGTTAATAATATTGCATCGCTTACAATTAATTTTCCAGAGGCATTTGGTAGATTAAGAGATAATAATATCTGTTCATTTGTCCAGATGAAAATTATGGGAAGCGATGAACAGGAATATATGTTTGAATTCGATATATTTGGAACTAACAGAAGAAAATGGAGTGACATAGATATAGCAATGTTAAAAATGATTGTTCTTGGCATGACAAATGCTATAAGTGGGCAATTGACAGATTGATGTTCTGTGTTATAATAATTGACAATAAATGCATTTTTATGCATTTTAATATCAGAATTTAGGAGATTAGGTTATGAGACGAGCAGTTTTTTCTATTCTCGTAGGTAATTCAGCCGGTGTACTCAGCCGTGTTGCTGGTATGTTCAGCCGCAGAGGATATAATATAGACAGTCTTACTGTTGGTGAGACTCTCAACCCTGAGTATTCACGAATGACTATCGCAGTAACAGGTGAGGATGATGTTCTTGAACAGATTGAGAAACAGCTTAACAAACTCATTGATGTGAAGGAAATTGTAGAACTTCCTGCACATGAGTCTGTTTGCAGGGAACTTATTATGATTAAGGTTGAATGTGGTCCGGAGAAGAGACAGCAGGTTTCATCTATAGCAGATATATTCAGAGCCAATATTGTTGATGTATCAAAAGAGTCAATGATAATTGCACTTACAGGAAGTTTAAGTAAGATGAACGCATTTATTGAACTTCTTGAAGACTTCAATATTACAGAAGTTGCAAGAACAGGTATTACAGGTCTTGCAAGAGGAAGTGCTGATTTGAAAAAGATGTAATAATTCTTTGGAGCATCCGGAGAACTTTTACAATATAAAACACATTTATATGGAGGTAGTTTAAAATGGCAGAAGCTAAGATCTATTATCAGTCAGATTGTAATTTATCATTACTTGACGGTAAGACAATTGCTATTATCGGTTATGGTAGCCAGGGACATGCACACGCATTAAATCTTAAGGATTCAGGTTGTCATGTTATTATCGGACTTTATGAGGGGTCTAAGTCATGGAAGAGAGCTGAGGAGCAGGGATTTGAAGTATTCACTGCAGCAGAGGCTGCTAAGAGAGCAGATATCATTATGATTCTTATTAATGATGAGAAGCAGGCTAAGCTTTATAAGGAAGATATCGAGCCAAATCTTGAGCCGGGTAACATGCTTATGTTCGCACATGGTTTCAACATTCACTTTGGTTTAATTAAGGCTCCTAAGGGTGTTGATGTAACAATGATTGCACCTAAGGCACCTGGACATACAGTTCGTTCAGAATATCAGGCTGGAAAGGGTACTCCTTGTCTTGTAGCTGTAGAGCAGGATGAGACAGGTAAGGCTCTTGATATGGCACTTGCTTATGGTCTTGGTATTGGCGGAGCAAGAGCCGGTCTTCTTGAGACTACATTCAGAACAGAGACAGAGACAGACCTCTTCGGTGAGCAGGCAGTTCTTTGCGGTGGTGTTTGTGCACTTATGCAGGCTGGTTTCGAAACTCTTTGCGAAGCTGGATATGATCCACGTAACGCTTACTTCGAGTGTATCCACGAGATGAAGCTTATTGTTGACCTTATTTACCAGTCAGGTTTTGCAGGAATGAGATATTCAATCTCTAACACAGCTGAGTATGGTGATTACATAACAGGACCTAAGATCATTACAGAGGATACTAAGAAGGCTATGAAGAAGATTCTTTCTGATATTCAGGATGGTACATTTGCTAAGGAATTCTTACTTGACATGAGCGATGCTGGTGGACAGGTACATTTCAAGGCTATGAGAAAGCTTGCTTCTGAGCATCCATCTGAGAAGGTTGGAGCTGAGATTAGAAAGCTTTACAGCTGGAACAATGAAAAGGATATGCTTATCAACAACTAATAATCAGTAATTGATAATATTTAAGGGCTGCCGTTATGGCAGCCCTTTTTGAATGTAATGATGAGTCAGAGAAAATCATTTATTCCTGATCTTTTTTGAATTCGTCTTTATTCTCATTATATTTTTTCTTGTATAAATTACGGGTTCTGGAAAACTGGAATCCGATTATTACTGCAACGAGTAAAATTGCAATTATATTGATTAATAATTCCATATATTATTTACTTCCTTTTATGACGACGATGTCTTTTTCTTGACTGTATCAGCTGATAATATCTGTAGGCAGCAAATAATATTATGATAACAATTAATATGAGTGCTGCAAAAATTATTATTTTCCTGCCAGACTGTCTGGTGGAATTGGATGTATTGCTTTTTACATCTGCTATACTTGATTCTTCTGCTGCAATAGATGCTTCGACTGATTCTTTTTCCGCTTTTTCTTTTTCGATTTTTTCCTGTTCTTCGTATGTTGTTATATTTTCCAGCATATCATTACCAGAGTCATTGCCAACGGTTGTTCTGTATAAGCCAAAGTCAGCACAGCTGTATTCATAGTCATCTGAAACATAGAACCAGCACCACTGCTGTGATACATGTTTTTTATATGCAGCAGTCTGAACTTCAATAGATGTTCTGTTTCCCATTCGGGAAAGAGGAAGCCTTAAATTCATTGTGATTTTATTATCTGAATACAGATGAAGGTAAGTTTTAGGAACATCCCATGTTCCGTATTTTGAAGCTGAATCAGGGAAATATGATGGCTCGCTGCTTGATTCTACAGATTCTGCTACTGCATGTGAGAAAAGCATGTGACCGCCGTGCCCATATTCACCATTAAGATCCTGCGTTACAACCACAAGGGGTTTAAAACGTCTTATGGATGAAGTTGTATATGATAACACATCATCATATATGTATTGTTTTTTGGCAGCTTCTAAGGATGTGCTGTATAAATCAGGGAAATCACCGCATATAGGATAATGTTTGATGCCGGATTCCCATAAACCATCTAATTTCTCATGTTCTCTTATCTTGGCAGACGATGTGAATTCACACATATATGCAACCTGTACAGCTAAATCCTGCTCACCTCCATATGTTGCAAGTACTCCTCCCAGGAAAAGAATTTCATCATCGGCATGAGTTGCAAACACAAGTATATCTGCTTTATCACAAGGCGTTTTCCATGCCTGTACATCTGAAGGTGCTGTGCCGGCTGAATATGCATGCAGGTCACATATTGCTTCATTTGAAGAAAATGTAATCGTAAGTGTTTCAGCGCCTTCCGGAATTTCAACATATTCATGCAGAAATCCGTTAGTTCCATATGTTTTCGTTGTACCATTATAGCTTAGAGTCCATTCATCCGGAACAAGATCCCATTTAATATAGAGAGAATATATTTTATCCTTTCCGGTTACAGTTATGGAATCGCCAGAAGCAAATGAGGTTTTTGTGTTGTAAGAACCATCGGTCATTCTGCTTACGCTTCCGCCATTTGAAAGTGTTATTGTAGTATTTACTTCTTCTGCCTGATTGTCATCAGCTTTTACAGGAGTAGAAAATAATACAATAAATAAGAACAGGGCAACGGCAATTGTCACCATGCTGCCTAAATATTGTTTCAGTTTAACTCGAATCATATAATCATACCATTCCTTATTAAAATTTTTACTCATTATTATAAACATAATGAACACATACTTTCAAGGATTGAAAGCAATATGTTATAATAAAAACCTAAATAAAATATAAGGATATTTTAAAATAGATGAAAAGTGATATTGCAAAATCGGAAAGACTGGGAATGTACGGTCGGGGAATAGAACGCATTAAACTGAAAAAAGCAGCCGATATAATGCAGAAGAACTGGAAAGGTAATATGGATACCGTAGAAATTGGAGGAAGTGATGTTTATCCTGCATTGGAAGCACTTATTGACGGTAATATAGACATGGTGCTTGCTGATATGAAAATGCTTGTTGAAATGGAGAAATCAGGCCAGCAGTTAGAAGATGGAATAGTTATATCAGGAGTTTTAAAGCGGAGAGATCCAAGGTATGTCATGATACGGAGAAAAGGAACTAAGGATATTGTTGAAAATGCTGTGGTTGCAACGGATTCTGATGAAAATGCGGCGGTTATATCCGGCATATATGATAATGTGGAATATTCAGTTGAAAATAATATAAAAGACTGCATGAACAGGCTAGATAATGAAGAGTGCGATGCTGTATTTGCATTTTATGATGATGTCAGAATTGCCGGATTGTACAACAGATTAAAATATAAGTATACTCTTATGGACTTTTCAGACTGTGTCCCTCCGCATGGTCAGGGAATATACTGTATACTGACTAATGGAAAAAGAAATGTAATAAAACATACACTTGATGTTTCACATCAGACTACAGCAGTGAGTTTTGATATAGAGGAAGATATTATAAGAAGACTTCTTATGAATGAGTATGTCAAATCATGTAACGCATATGTTAAGATATCGGGAGATAAAATAGAGACATATGTGGATGTTAATGGATACAGAGGTAATATAAAGGTTCAGGAAAAGGATGAGTTAAAAAATAAAAATCTGGTAATAAGAAAAGTAGTAGACAGAATTAGCAAAAGTATGTAATAATAGTATATTGATATATAATTGTTTTGAAAAGAGGATATATGGAATTCAAAAAAATCGATGATAGAAAGTTCCAGTGCAGACTCAACGAGGAAGATCTTGAGGATAATAACATTTCACTGGATGATTTCTTTAAGAATGATACAGATAAGATACACAGCCTGTTAGAAGTTATTATGGAAGAGGCTGAAAGGAATATAGGAGTTACATTAAGCGGAGAGGTTATGTCGCTGCAGCTGGCACCACAGCCAGACCATTCAATACTTCTTACAGTCTCATCAGGCAAGGATGATTTAGGCAGCATGTTAAAGAAAGCTGGAGAGAGTATTTCAAAGGCATTTTCCAAGCCGGAGAAGAGTAATGTTATAAAGAATGGTGAGGGAACATATAGTGATGCTCCATTTGAAACATTTGGAGACAGCCTTGATAAGTTTACAGTGTCTGATGATGAAGCAGATGGATTTAAGCGTTCTGATGCAAAAAAGACAGGAAGCAATGTTTTAAAGGCAGGAGCAGGCGTTTTCAGACTACAGAGTTTTAATGACTTTGAAGAAATGTGTGCTGTAAGTGCAAAGACATGGGGAATAACCAATGCTTTGTATAAGGATGTGACAGAGAATACATATTATCTTGTACTGCAGAAGGGAAGATGTTCAGAAGAAAAATACAGAAGTCTTCTTAACCTGCTGATGGAATATGGTGAATTCGATTCTTCAAAGCTGGAAAGAGCCGCTTTCATTAAAGAGCATTACAGTGTAGTTATTAACAATAATGCTATCAATGTAGTAAAGAAATATATGTAGTAAAGAATAATGTAGAATAATCATTTGGCTAAAGCTGAGTGATGACAGATAAGGAGGCAGCATATGAGATATCCTGAATTCTTATCCGAAGGCGGAACTATAGGCTTCGTTGCACCATCTTTTGGTTGTGCAACGGAGCCTTATAAAACAGCATTCGGAATGACGATTAAGAGATTCGAAAAAGAAGGTTATACAATAGAACTTGGACCTAACTGTTATGAGGACAAGGGAATTGGGATAAGCAACACACCGCAGGAATGCGGTAAGGAGCTTACACAGATGTATGAGAGCAATGTCAATGATGTGCTTATATCATGTGGCGGTGGTGAACTGATGTGTGAAATTCTGCCATATGTTGATTTTGACAGGATTAAGGCGGCAAAGCCTAAGTGGTATCTTGGGTATTCTGATAATACCAATTTCACATTTTTACAGAATACGATTGCTGATACGGCAAGTGTATACGGACCGTGTGCAGGTGCATTTGCAATGAAGGACTGGCATCAGGCACTTGTTGATACCTTTGATGTACTTCGTGGAAAAGGCTGTGAGAATAATAACGGGGTTGTGGAAAAACATGTTCACGGATATGACACATGGGAGAGAGAATCTCTAAAGAATGAGGAGAATCCTGCACCACAATATAATCTTACTGAGAAGAAGATTTTAAGAAAATATGTCGGCGAGAACGAATGTGATACGGAGATTGCATTTGAAGGAAGGCTTGTCGGCGGATGTATGGACTGTCTTGTTAATCTGACAGGCACAAGCTTTGACAAGGTTAAAGAGTTCAACGAAAGATACGCAGATGACGGAATTATATGGTTCTTAGAAAGCTGTGATCTGAATGTATTTGCCATCAGAAGGGCTATGTGGCAGATGGATAATGCCGGATGGTTTAAGAATGTGAAGGGCTTCCTCATAGGAAGACCGCTGTGCTACGGACAGGAGATGATGGGACTTGACCAGTACAGAGCAGTTACAGGTATTGCGGCAAAGTATAATGTGCCGGTTATAATGGACTGTGATTTCGGGCATCTTTCACCTTCAATGCCGATAGTAAGCGGGGCATATACACAGGTTAAGGTTAATGATAACGACCTTTCACTTAATTACCGTTTCTGTTAATATTAATGATTGAAAAACATACTTTAATAGGGTAAAATGTTAAAATGACTGTTAATAATACCTGTTATATCAGGGATAAGATAAGGAGAAAACAATGGGTAGGATATTTAAGTTTGATAAAGATGTTGATACAGATCAGATTATTGCATCGCAGTATCTTTTGTTTCCGACAATTGATGAGATGAAGAGTCATACATTTGAATCATTAGACTCTGATTTTGCTTCCGCTGTAAAGCCGGGAGATTTCGTTGTTGCAGATGACAACTTTGGATGTGGTTCATCAAGAGAGCAGGCACCAAGCGTACTTAAGGCATTAGGTGTCAAGGCAGTGATTGCCAAATCATTTGCAAGAATATTCTATCGTAATGCAATTAATATAGGACTTCCTGTTATTGTATGTAAGGAACTCCATGATGAAGTTAATGCAGGGGATGAATGTGAGCTTTCATTAGAAGATGGAATTATCACTGTTAATGGAAAGATTTATACATGTACAAAGCTTCCAGCCAAGATGCAGGCTATTCTTAATCAGGGCGGACTTATTGCATCACTTAACGGTGAGGCAGAAGAGGCTGGAGGTGCAGCAGCACCAGCAGATGAAGCAAAGCATGGCATGACTATCGCAGAAAAGATTATCGCAAGGGCAGCAGGACTTTCTCAGGTTAAGGCTGGCGATATTGCGACTGTTACTCTTGACAGACTTATGAGTAATGATGGAACAACACATCTTACTATTGGCATGTATGAGAAGTTAAAGAATCCTCATATTGCTGACAAGGATAAGCTTGTATGGATTGTAGACCACAATATTCCATCAGACAGTCCTAAGACAGCAGCCTCACAGAAGAAGATGAGAGATTTTGCTAAAGCTAATGATATTAAGTTCTACGAGGGCGAGGGTGTGTGTCATCAGGTTATGATGGAAAATCATGTAGTGCCGGGTGAGCTTATATTCGGAGCAGACAGCCATACTTGTGCATATGGTGCGTTAGGTGCATTTGGTACAGGTGTCGGATGTACAGATTATCTGTATGCAATGGTTACAGGAACATCATGGGTAATGGTTCCGGGAACATTAAGATTCAACCTTAAGGGAAAGCTTAACGATGGAGTATATGCAAGAGATTTAATACTCTCTATTATTGGAAAGATTGGCGCTAACGGTGCTAACTATAAAGCAATGGAATTTGCAGGAGAAGGCTTACACAGCCTTTCAATGGCAGACAGAATATCAATCTGTAACCTTTGCGTAGAGGCAGGTGCTAAGACTGCACTCATGGAGGTTGATGATGTTGCAATGGATTATCTTAAGGAGCATGGCAGAGAGCCAAAGGCATGCTTTACATCAGATGATGATGCAGTATTTGAGCAGGTTTATGATATTGACATTTCAACAATACAGCCAATTGTTGCAAAGCCACATTTTGTTGACAATGTAGTTCCGGCTAAGGAATCACTTGGTGTAAAGATTGATGAAGCATTTCTTGGTTCATGTAACAATGGACGAATCGAGGATTTAAGAGTTGGTGCAGCAATTATCAAGGGCAAGAAGGTTGCTCCTAAGGTAAGATTCCTTGTAGTTCCTGCAAGCCGTTCGGTATATCTTCAGGCTATGAAAGAGGGACTCCTTGATATATTCATGGACGCAGGTGCAATTGTTATGAATCCTAACTGCTCTGTATGCTGGGGAAGCTGTCAGGGTGTTATCGGTGAGGGTGAGACTCTTATCAGCACAGGTACACGAAACTTCAAAGGACGTGCAGGACATAAGGATTCTTTCGTATATCTTGCTTCAGCGGCTACTGTTACAGCATCAGCAATCAAGGGCGAGATAGCAACAGCAGACATGGTATAAGACAAGGATTTAACCTCAAAGGAGTAATTATGAACGAGAAATTTAGCGGTAAAGTATGGGTACTTGGTGATGACATTGATACAGATATCATTATCCCTACAGAGTACCTTGCATTAAAGACAGTAGAAGATATGAAGCCATATGCATTTTCGCCATTAAGACCAGAACTTGCAGGTCAGATTAAGCCAGGCGACATCATTGTTGCAGGAAAGAACTTTGGTTGTGGTTCATCAAGAGAGCAGGCACCTGAGGTTATTAAGGCATTAGGTATTAAATGTGTTATTGCCAAATCATATGCAAGAATATTCTTCAGAAATTCTATTAATAACGGACTTCTCCTTATAGAGAATGCAGACCTTCACGACGCAGTTAAAGAAGGCGATACTATTGATGTTGAAGTAAATGCAAAGATTACACACAATGGAAAAGCATATCCTATTGCTTCACTTCCTGATAATCTTGTGGATATACTTAATGCAGGCGGACTTGTTAAGGCAATGAGAAAGCTTAACGGTCTTGACTAAGACAGGGAGAGGTAAGAATAATGGGACATACAATTATTGAGAAGATTATTGGAAAGAATATTGGCAGGGAAGTAAAGCCGGGAGATATTGTAACTGTTAATGTTGACAGAGTAATGATTCATGATATTTTTATTCCATTTGTTAAAGAGAAGTTCGAAGAGATGGGATTTACTAAGATATGGGACCCTGACAAAGCAGTTCTTATATATGACCACCTTGTTCCAGCAAGCCAGGTTGATGATACAAGACACTTCCGCATTGGTAATGAATTCGTTGAAAAATACGGAATGAAGAATATCCACCGTTCAGACGGAATCTGTCATCAGTTAATGACAGAGGCAGGTTATGTAAAGCCGGGAGATATCGCATTTGGTACAGACAGCCACACAACAACATATGGCTGTGTTGGTGCATTTTCATCAGGTATCGGATATACAGAGATGGCAAGTGTATTAGGAACAGGCAAAATGTGGGTTAAAGTTCCACAGACTATCAAGGTAACAGTTAATGGAAAGCTTCCTGAAAATGTGCGTTCAAAGGATATCATATTAAGACTTATCGGTGACCTTGGAGCAGATGGCGCAACTTATCAGGCACTTGAATTCACAGGTTCAACAATTGACGAGATGAGCGTTGCAAGCCGTATGACTATGTCTAACATGGCTATTGAAGCCGGTGCCAAATGTGCTCTTTTTACACCAGATGAAAAGACAGCAGAGTACTGTAATGTAGAACTTACAGATGAATTAAAGGATTTAAAGGGAGATGCGGATGCAGTATATGCAAGAGAGATTACATATAATGCAGAGGATTTAGTTCCAGTTCTTGCATGTCCTTCACAGGTAGATAACATCAAGCCTGTTACAGAGCTTGCCGGAACAGCAATAGATCAGGTATTCATCGGTTCATGTACTAATGGAAGATTAGAGGATCTTCAGTGTGCAGCAGCTATTCTTAAAGGTAAGAAGGTTGCACCATTTGTCAAGTTAATAGTTACTCCTGCAAGCCGCAAGATATATAAAGAAGCTCTTGCAGACGGAACACTTGAGACACTTGTTGAAGCCGGTGCAATTGTTACACATCCAGGATGTGGATTATGCTGTGGACGAACAGGCGGAATTCTTACTGACGGAGAGGTAGTTGTTGCAACTAACAACAGAAACTTCCTTGGAAGAATGGGAACAAGCAAGGTTAAGATATTCCTTGCGTCTCCAGCTACAGCAGCAGCAAGTGCTATTGCTGGAAAGATTGTGGAGGCTTAAGAGATAGACTTCACATAATTTCTGAAATTCTTAGATAATATAATATTGTGATAAAGGGAGGCATATTCTACAGAGGATATGCCTTCTATGTAATTAGGGGTATAAGCTATGTTTATCAGTCCTGAAAGCATGTCAATGGCTTTATTATAGGCGACAGCAGCTTCATTTTCTGAAAGGAACTCGCCAAGGATGTAATCTCCATTGATATGAATCTTAGTTCTGTACATAATCCGCCCATTCTTAGAAAAATGTGTTACTCCGTTATAGCGGTTTATCACCTGTATATTCTCATATCTGTAATCGTGAGTATCCCCATTTTTAAATACATAATCTCTGCCTTTTACAGAGTGGCTTCTTATGCCAAATCTTGAAAGTATGCTTGTCTGCATGCCATAATCATTTACAAAATAATACCCGCCGCGGCTCATAATTGTGTGGTTGGAATAGTAAAAAAGGTCATCAGTAGAAAACTGTAAAACCTCATGTTCTTTGAGAAAATACAGGAAATATTTATGGCACATATATATAGGTGTCTTTATATAAATGTTGTTATCCCTGAAATTGATAATTGAGATGTATTTATCAAGAGAAAGTGTCATTGCTTCATTATATGAAGTTGTTCTGTGGTCAGTATCAATCCAGTGGTCAGAAGAATTGTTTATTATTTCACAGGCTTCATTGTACATGGCATGGCAGGAAGCCTCGTCAGAGGAGCTTCCGAGGCTGATATGTTTATTCTTATATGTAAATGACGCACGGTAATATATTTCACCGCTTTTCTTTCTTGCCTCGTAAACTCCTGTCATGGTGAGTCTCCTTTAAATATTGTTACATGGATTATAACATATATTAAAAGAATGCGGGAAAACATATAAGTGAAATGTGTAGAGAATGTGGCAAAATATCAAACAAATGGTGAAACTGATATATAAAGGGTATTGTTTTTGCACAGAAGTCTGTTGTATAATATCAAAAGCCTACGACATTTACGCAGGCACACTATATTAATTATGAGGTGGATTAAAGATGAGCATGTTCTACAGAAGTACTAGAGACGACAGTGTTAAGGTTACTGCATCACAGGCTATTTTAAAGGGTCTGGCAGCAGACGGAGGACTTTTTGTACCAGAGAGTATTCCATCATTAGATAAAAGCTTAGAAGAGTTGTCTAAGATGAATTATAAGGAAGTAGCTTATGAAGTTATGAAGCTTATGCTTGATGATTTCACAGAGGAAGAACTTAAGAGCTGCATAGACAGAGCTTATGATTCTAAGTTCGATACAGAGGAGATGACTCCACTTGTTAAGGTTGAGAATGAATATTTCCTTGAGCTTTTCCACGGAGCTACAATAGCATTCAAGGATATGGCACTTTCTATCCTTCCACATCTTCTTACAACTTCTGCTAAGAAGAACAATGTTAAGAATGAAATCGTTATTCTTACAGCTACATCAGGAGATACAGGAAAGGCTGCTTTGGCCGGATTTGCTAATGTTCCTGGAACTAAGATTATTGTATTCTATCCTAAGAACGGTGTAAGTCCTATTCAGGAGAAGCAGATGGTTACCCAGAAGGGTGACAATACATATGTAATCGGAATCAAGGGTAACTTTGATGACGCACAGACAGGTGTTAAGAACATTTTCTCTGATAAGGAATTAGAGAAGGTTATGAATGACGCCGGATTCCAGTTCTCATCAGCTAATTCAATCAACATCGGAAGACTTGTTCCTCAGATTGTTTACTATGTATATGCATATGCCAAGTTATTAGCTAATGGAGAGATTAAGGATGGCGAGAAGATAAATGTGGTTGTTCCTACAGGTAACTTCGGTAATATCTTAGCTGCATTTTACGCTAAGAATATGGGACTTCCTATTAATAAATTTATCTGTGCATCTAATGAGAATAAGGTATTATATGACTTCTTCACAACAGGTGAATATGACAGAAACAGAGAATTTGTTCTTACAACTTCACCATCTATGGATATACTTATCTCAAGCAACCTTGAGAGACTTATATACAGAATTGCCGGTAACAATGCAGCTAAGAATGCAGAACTTATGGCATCATTAAAGTCAGAAGGAAAGTATAAGATTACAGATGAGATGAAGGCACAGTTATCTGACTTCTATGGCAATTATGCTACAGAGGCAGAAGATGCTGCTACAATCAAGAAGATATATGAAGACTGTGGATATGTAATTGATACACATACTTCAGTTGCTGCAACTGTATATGATAAGTACAGAAAGGAAACTGGTGACACAACTAAGACAGTTATTGCTTCAACAGCAAGCCCATATAAGTTTACAAGAAGCGTTATGAATGCTATTGATTCTAAATATGATTCAATGGGAGATTTCGAACTTGTAGATGAACTTAGCAAGATAAGCAATGTCAAAGTTCCTAACGCAATCGAAGAAATCAGAACAGCTCCTGTTCTTCATGATACAGTATGCGATTCTGATAAGATGTGTGATGAAGTTAAGAAGATCCTTGGAATCTAGTAAATATAATGAAAATTAATGAAGCTGCAGCTTTAATGGTTTTGCACTGTTAGAGCTGTAGCTTTTTTTAATTAATACCGTTTTGTTTAAGAAGTTTATAAATTATTTATAGAAAAAAGAAATATTGTTGTTGACATCATGTAAGGGTAGTGATATCTTAAATGTATCGATATTAGCACTCCAACTTAATGAGTGCTAACAAGATGAAAGGAGAGGATGCCATGGAGACGGATGGACGACTGGATGACCGTAAGGTTAAGATACTTAAAGCTGTTATTCAGAATTATCTTGATACCGGAGAACCGGTTGGCTCAAGAACGATTTCCAAGCTGACTGACTTACAGCTAAGTTCAGCAACTATAAGGAATGAGATGGCAGACTTAGAAGAGCTTGGCTACATTGTACAGCCACATACCTCTGCTGGAAGAATTCCAACTGATAAGGGTTACAGATTATATGTTGACGATTTAATGGCCCAGAAAGAGGAAGAGATATCCTTAAGAGAACAGCAGGTTGGTGATAAAGAGAAAGAACTTGATTCTATGAAGGATGCCTTATCAGAGAAGGTAGACAGAGTAGAGGAGCTTCTTCAGAATGTAGCAAAGGTTCTGGCGAATAATACTAATTATGCCACGATGATAACAACTCCTAAGGTAACTGGTAATAAGTTAAGATTTGTTCAGCTTTCACAGCTTGAACCGAATAAGCTTCTTGCAGTTATTGTTATGGAAGGCAATCTTATAAGGAATAAGGTTATAACTATCAGCGAGGATATTTCACCAGAGAATCTTCTTAAGCTTAATCTTCTTCTTAATACCACACTCACAGGTCTTACATTGCAGGAGATGCATATGGGACTTATATCCAAGATGGAGAGTCAGGCGGGTGAGCATATAGGTATTGTTAAGGAAGTGTTAGATGCGATTGTTGAGACTATAAGTAAGGCTGACGACCTGAAGATATATACAAGCGGAGCAACTAACATATTCAAGTATCCGGAGCTTAGTGATTCCGGGAAAGCAAGTGAGCTTATATATGCCCTGGAGGAAAAACAGGGCTTGTCTGGACTTGTTAATGACAAGGAAGATACAGATGAGGCGGAAGATGATAACCACGGCATTCAGGTATATATAGGAAATGAAACACCGGTTGAGTCCATGAAGGACTGCAGTGTGGTAACTGCCACATATGAATTGCAGGACGGAATGAAGGGAACAATTGGTATTATTGGACCGAAGCGTATGGATTATGAAAAGGTTGTTGATACCTTAAAAGAAATGCAGACGCATTTGGATGATGTATTTAAGAAAACTTAGGAAAGGTTGGTATGGAAGTGTCAAAGGATGTAAAGAAAAAGAAATCAGAAGAGACAGTTCAGGATGAAGTAAAGAATCAGGAGACTGATGCTAAGAAAGAAGAAGCCTGCAACTGCGAATCAGAATGTAAGGCTGATGAAAGTCAGAATACATGTGAAGCTGATGAATCAGACAAGGCCGAGGCACAGGATGAGAGCACTGAGAGCTCTAAGAAGAAAGATCCTAAGGATGCAGTTATAGAAGAACTTCAGGATAGAGTAAAGAGGCAGATGGCTGAGTTTGATAATTTCAGAAAGAGAACAGAGAAAGAGAAATCTACTATGTTCGAGATGGGAGCCTCAGATATCATTAAGAAGCTTTTACCTATTGTTGATAACTTCGACAGAGGATTTAAGAGTGTGACAGATGAGGAACTTGAAACTCCATTCGCAAAGGGAATGGATATGGTTCACAAGCAGCTTTTAAAGATGCTTGAGGATGCAGATGTTAAGCCTATTGAAGCTTTAGGCGGTGAGTTCAATCCGGATTTTCACAATGCAGTAATGCATGTTGAGGATGATTCAGTTGGAGAGAACATCGTAGTTGAAGAGTTTGAGAAGGGCTACACATACAGAGACCAGGTTATAAGACACAGCATGGTCAAGGTTGCTAACTAGCGATAAGCCAGAAAGCATATGTAACACAAGGTATTAATCAATTTAATTATAGAAAGGACATTTTATTATGGGAAAGATTATTGGTATTGATTTAGGTACAACTAATTCTTGCGTAGCTGTAATGGAAGGTGGTAAGCCAGTTGTTATCGCTAACGCAGAAGGTTTAAGAACTACTCCTTCAGTAGTTGCATTTTCAAAGACAGGAGAGAGACTTGTAGGTGATCCTGCAAAGCGTCAGGCAGTTACTAATGCTGATAAGACAATCTCTTCTATCAAGAGACATATGGGTACAGATTACAAGGTTGAGATTGATGGAAAGAAATATACTCCACAGGAAATCTCAGCTATGATTTTACAGAAGTTAAAGTCAGATGCAGAGAATTATCTTGGTGAGAAGGTTACAGAGGCAGTTATAACAGTTCCTGCTTACTTCAACGATGCACAGCGTCAGGCTACTAAGGATGCTGGTAAGATTGCAGGTCTTGATGTAAAACGTATTATCAACGAGCCTACAGCAGCAGCTTTAGCTTATGGTCTTGATAATGAGCATGAGCAGAAGATTATGGTTTACGATTTAGGTGGTGGTACATTCGATGTGTCTATTATCGAAATCGGTGATGGTGTAATTGAAGTTCTTGCTACAGCTGGTAATAACAAGCTTGGTGGTGATGATTTCGATAATGCTGTTACACAGTATATGTTAAATGATTTCAAGGCTAAGGAAGGCGTTGACCTTTCTAAGGATACAATGGCTCTTCAGAGACTTAAGGAAGCAGCTGAGAAGGCTAAGAAGGAACTTTCAAGCACAACTCAGACAGAAATCAATCTTCCTTACATCACAGCTACAGCTGAAGGACCAAAGCACTTTGAGATGACTCTTACAAGAGCTAAATTCGATGAATTAACACATGACCTTGTAGAAAAGACTGCAGAGCCAGTTAAGAATGCACTTTCAGATGCAGGTCTTACAGCTTCAGAGCTTTCAAAGGTATTATTAGTTGGTGGTTCTACAAGAATCCCTGCTGTACAGGATAAGGTTAAGTCATTAACAGGACATGAGCCAAGCAAGACTCTTAACCCAGATGAGTGCGTAGCTATCGGTGCTTCTATCCAGGGTGGTAAGTTAGCTGGTGATGCAGGTGCTGGTGATATCCTTCTTCTTGATGTAACACCACTTTCACTTTCAATCGAGACAATGGGTGGTATTGCTACAAGACTTATTGAGAGAAATACAACTATTCCTACAAAGAAGAGCCAGATTTTCTCTACAGCTGCTGATAACCAGACAGCCGTTGATATCAATGTTGTACAGGGTGAGAGACAGTTTGCAAGAGATAACAAGTCACTTGGACAGTTCAGACTTGATGGTATTCCTCCAGCAAGAAGAGGCGTTCCACAGATTGAAGTTACATTTGATATTGATGCCAACGGTATTGTAAATGTATCTGCTAAGGATCTTGGAACAGGAAAGGAACAGCACATCACAATTACTGCTGGTTCTAACATGTCTGACGAAGATATCGATAAGGCAGTTAAGGAAGCTGCTGAGTTCGAAGCTCAGGATAAGAAGCGTAAGGAAGCTATTGATGCACGTAACGAAGCTGACTCAATGGTATTCCAGACACAGAAGGCTATGGATGAAGCAGGCGACAAGCTTGATGCTTCTGACAAGGCTGCAGTTGAGGCTGACCTTAACGCATTAAAGGCACTTGTTGATGGTTCTGATCCAGAAAACATGACTGATGCACAGGTTGATGAAATCAAGGCTGCTAAAGAAAAACTTATGGAAAGCGCTCAGAAGCTTTTCGCTAAGTTATATGAGTCACAGCAGGCTGCTGGCGGTGCAGGTCCAGACATGGGAGCAGGTGCAGGTCCTGATATGGGTGCTGGTGCTTCTAATGGTTCAGCTCCATACGGTGATGATGTAGTTGACGGAGATTACAAAGAGGTTTAATTGTCAGTAATAACTGACTGGAATAAGGACTGCATGGGGTGTAAACTCCGTGCAGTTTCTGTTGATTAAATAAGAAAGAGGAAGCAATCATGGCAGATAAGAGAGATTATTATGAAGTCCTTGGCGTGCCTAAGGATGCCGATGACGCTGCTATTAAGAAAGCATACAGACAACTTGCAAAGAAATATCATCCTGATATGAATCCAGGGGATAAAGAAGCTGAAATAAAATTCAAAGAGGCTTCTGAAGCTTATGCGGTGTTAAGCGATGCTGAAAAGAGAAGACAGTATGACCAGTTTGGCCATGCCGCATTTGAAGGCGGAGCAGGTGGAGCTGGAGCAGGTGGCTTCGATTTCGATTTTGGTGACATGGGAGATATTTTCGGAGATCTCTTTGGCGGTATGTTCGGAGGCGGCGGAAGCAGACGAAACAGCAATGGACCAAGAAGAGGTGCTGATGTAAGAGTTAATGTAAGAATTACATTTGACGAGTCAGTAAGGGGAACAACCAAGAAGATAGATGTTACATTAAAGGATGAGTGCTCAAGCTGTCACGGTACAGGAGCTAAGCCTGGTACATCACCAGAGACCTGTAGCAAATGTGGTGGCCGTGGACAGGTAACTTTCACACAGCAGTCATTCCTTGGAATGGTAAGAAGCCAGCAGCCATGTCCTGACTGTCATGGAACTGGTAAGATAATTAAGGAGAAGTGTCCGGATTGTTACGGAACAGGCTATATAAGCAGCAAGAAGACTATTGAAGTCAATATTCCTGCCGGTATCGATAATGGCCAGTGCGTACGTATACAGGGCAAAGGTGAGCCGGGAGTTAATGGCGGACCAAGAGGTGATCTCTTAGTTGCTGTTATTATCTCAGCAAGCACAGAATTTGAAAGAGACGGATACAATATATTCTCTAATGTTGTAATAAGCTATCCAACAGCGGTACTTGGCGGTGAAATCAAGGTTAAGACTGTTGATGGAGAAGTATTGTACGAAGTTAAGCCGGGAACAGCATCAGGTACAAGAGTAAGACTTAAAGGCAAAGGTATGCCAAGTGTAAGAAATGCAGCACAGAGAGGCGATCATTATATCACTTTAATAGTTGATATTCCTACAAAGCTTAATCAGGAGCAGAAGGACGCACTTATGGCATATGAAAAGGCGCTTACAGGCAATGAAAGACACGGTAAGAAGAAAGGTCTTTTCGGCAAATAAATACTATAGCTTACATATGTAATGTAAGTTTACACTCACCCCACAATGTGGTAAAATCCTACATTGTGGGGTATTATATTTATATGTATAATTCCTTATTGTAAAGATTGGAGATTAAAGCAGTAATATGAATTTAGAGACAAGATATAACAAACTTAATAAAGATTACGGTGCATATGAGCTTGTTAATATTGAAAAGCTTAATGACCTTAATTCCGTAGGACTTTTATTAAAGCATAAGAAATCAGGTGCGAGAGTTGCAATTATTTCTAATGATGATGATAACAAGGTATTTTCTATAGGTTTTAAGACACCACCGGATAATGACACAGGAATGCAGCATATAATTGAACATTCTACCTTGTGTGGCTCAAGAAAATATCCGGTTAAAGACCCATTTGTAGAACTATGCAAGGGTTCTCTTAACACATTTCTTAATGCAATGACTTATCCGGATAAGACAGTATATCCTGTTGCAAGCTGCAATATGGCAGATTTCAAGAATATTATGGATGTCTATATGGATGCGGTATTCTATCCTGCAATGTATGAGCATGAGGAGATATTCAAGCAGGAAGGCTGGCATTATGAGCTTGAAGATGTAGATGGAGAGCTTGCTTATAACGGAGTTGTATTTAATGAGATGAAGGGTGTGTATTCTTCAGCAGATGATGTGCTTTCAAGATATACATTTGTATCACTCTTCCCTGATTCTGAATACAAGAATGAATCCGGTGGTGACCCTGAGGCTATACCACAGCTTAAGTATGAAGATTTCATTAAGTATCACAAGGAATATTATCATCCTGTGAACAGTTATATCTATCTGTACGGAGATATTGATGTTGATGAGAGACTTGAATATCTTGATAAGGAATACCTCTCAGCTTTCGATAAGAACGATGTTAATATAGATGCCGAGGTAACTTTCCAGAAAGCATTTGACGCACCTAAGTATGAAACAAGAGAGTATGCAATTACTGATGATGAGCCAGAGGAGGATAACACTTATCTTTCTTACAATGTTGTTATCGGAACATCAACAGACCCAGTAAGCTATCTTGCATTACAGATTCTTGATTATGCACTTATCATGGCACCGGGTGCTCCGCTTAAGCAGGCACTTATTGATGCCGGAATTGGAACAGATGTGTATAGTGTGTTAGAGACATCTGTGTACCAGCCGGTGTATTCAATTATTACCAAGAATGCGAATGAAAGTGACAGAGACAGATTCGTAAAGGTTGTTGAAGACACACTTTCTGATATTGTTAAGAACGGTCTTAGCAAGAGAATGGTTAAGGCAGGAATCAACTATTACGAATTCAAATACAGAGAAGCTGATTTTGGGCCATATCCGAAGGGACTTATGTATTATCTTACAATGATGGACAGCTGGCTTTATGATGAGAACAAGCCATTCATTCATGTTGAGGCAGGAGAGACATTTGAAATAATCAAGAAGAATTCAGAGAACGGCTTCTTTGAGAAATTCATTGAAGACAATATTATAGGTAATAACCATGAGGTAGTGTTAAGTCTTGTTCCAAAGCATGGACTTGCAGAGAAGAAGGAAGCAAAGGAAGCAGAGCAGCTTGCAAAGTATAAGGCAACACTTTCTAAGGAAGAGCTGGAAGAGCTTGTTAAGCAGACAAAGGCATTAAAGGAATATCAGGATACACCTTCAAGCCAGAAGGACCTTGAGAAGATTCCACAGCTTGAGTTAAAGGATATCACAAGAGAGCCGGCTAAGTTATATATTGACCCTAAGAAGATTGGTGGTGTTGATGTAATCCACCACAATATGTTCACTAATGGAATTGCATATATAATGATGTGCTACGACTGTAAGAATGTGCCTGATGAACTGCTTCCATATATCGGACTTTTAAGCTCGGTTCTTGGACTTATGGATACTGAAAAGTACACATATACAGAGCTGACTAATGAAATCAATATTAACTGTGGTGGAATCTCAACTGATGCTGCCATATACACAGATAATAAGGATTTTGACAAATGTACTATCATGTATGAGGTTAAGGGTAAGGTTCTCTATGACAATATCCAGTTCGTCCTTGATATGATGAATGAAATTATATATAAGACAAAGTTCTCAGATTATAAGAGACTTAAAGAGATAATTGCGAAGCTTAAGTCAAGAATGGAAAGCACAATGACAAGTGCAGGGCATTCAACAGCAATGCTTGCAGGTATGGCACAGTTCTCAAGAAATGCATATTATTCTAACGAGATGAGAGGATATGGGTTCTATGAGCTTATACAGAAGCTTGACTCACAGTTTGATGAGCTTAAGGAAGATATCGCAGATAAGTTAAGCAAACTTGTCGATTATATATTCCACAAAGAGAATATTATTGTCAGCTTTACTGCTGATGATAAGGGATATGATGCATTTGCACCTGCCTTCGGAAAGTATGCGGAAGAATTGAAAAAATCGGACATGCCAGCATGCGAAAGAAAGTACACACCTGCAAATGTCAAGACAGGATATACTTCAGCTTCACAGGTTCAGTATGTTGCAAGATGTGGCAATTTCAGGGATGGAGGATATGAATACACAGGAGCATTAAGAGTGCTTAAGGTTATATTCTCGTATGATTATCTCTGGATTAATGTAAGAGTTAAAGGCGGCGCATACGGCTGCATGAGCGGTTCTTACAGAAACGGTGACATGTATATGGTTTCTTACAGAGACCCTAACTTAAGAAAGACTAACGATATATATGAAAATGCAGCAGACTATCTTGAGCATTTCAATGTAAGCGACAGGGATATGGTCAAGTTCATAATCGGAACAATAGGTGATATGGATACACCTATGAATCCGGCAGCAAAGGGAACAAGATCATTTGGTGCATACATCTGTAACACAGATTATGAATCACTCAAGAAAGAAAGAGGTCAGGTTCTTGACTGTAATGTAGAAAGAATAAGAGAGCTTGCTCCACTTGTAAGATGTGCAATGGATGAGAATTATTTCTGCGTTGTGGGAAGCAGCAAGGAAATCAATAAAGAGAGTGAGCTTTTTGATAAGATACAGCCACTTATCAAGGTGCAGGGATAATAGAAAGGAAGAATGTATGAATTTAGATGAGATGCTTGCAGCCAGTGGAATTACCGGGGGTGCTAAGGCAGAGAACACAAGAACTAAGACAGGCTTTGTAACATTTATAGGAAGACCTAATGTTGGTAAGTCAACACTTATGAATCAGATAATCGGACAGAAGATTGCGATTACTTCTAACAAGCCTCAGACTACAAGAAACAGAATACAGACTGTATACACTGATGAGCGTGGACAGATTGTTTTCGTTGATACTCCGGGTATCCACAAGGCTAAGAACAAGCTTGGTGAATACATGGTTGGTGCGGCAGAGAAGACAATCAGTGAGGTTGACCTTATATGCTGGCTTGTTGAGCCTACAACACATCTTGGAGCTGCCGAGGAGCATATCGTTGAGAAGCTTAAAGAGTGTAAGACTCCTATAGTTCTTGTTATCAATAAGACTGACACAATTAAGAAAGAGGAGATTCTACCGGTTATTGACTGCTACAGAAAGGAACTTGATTTTGTTGATATTGTTCCTGTGTGCGCAAGAAACGGCAATAATGTTGACGACCTGCTTGATGTTATATTCTCACATCTTGATTATGGTCCGATGTACTATGATGAAGATACAGTAACAGACCAGCCAATGAAGCAGATTGTTGCAGAGCTTATAAGAGAGAAGGCACTTCATGCATTAAATGACGAGATTCCACACGGAATCGCGGTTGTTATTGACAGCTTCAAGGAAAGAAGAAATGCAAGAGGTCCTATAACAGATATCGACGCTACTATCATATGCGAAAGAGATTCCCACAAAGGAATTATTATCGGCAAGGGCGGCGAAATGCTTAAGAAAATCGGAACTAATGCAAGATATGAGATTGAGAAGCAGCTTGACATGAAGGTTAATCTCAAGCTATGGGTAAAAGTTAAGAAGGAATGGCGCGACAGTGATATTCTTCTTAAGAACTTCGGATATGACAAGAAGAAGGACAAATAATATACATGACAGGAGGGTGCGATGGCGGAGGTTACTACTGTTACAGGCATGATACTTTCCGCCATGCCTGTCGGGGAATATGACAGAAGACTGGTTATACTGACTAAGGAGTATGGCAAGATAACTGTATTTGCGAAAGGTGCGAGAAAGCCTAACAGCGCATTGATTGGTGTTACGAGAAGCTTTATATTCGGAACATTTGAGGTGTACCGTGGACGCGAATCATATACGATGTATAAAGCATCGGCTAAGGAGTACTTTGAAAATGTGGTAAATGACCTTAATGCCGTGTGCTACGCCTGCTATTTTGCTGAGATTGCAGATTATTATGGCAGGGAGAATCTTGATGCATCAGAAATGATTAATCTGCTTTATATCACTCTTAAGGCATTGGGCAGAGGTGCTGTCAGCCATGAACTTATAAGATTCATATACGAGATAAGAATGATTGCAGTCAACGGTGAATGTCCGGATTTCTTCACATGTCACGAATGCGGAAGAGAAGATAATCTGTATGTATATTCATATTCAAGAAACGGACTATGCTGTAAGAATTGTGCTGCAAATGTATATGATGGAATTACACTTTCGGGCTCAACGGTATATACACTCCAGTATATTGTTACAACACAGCTTAACAGGCTGTATTCATTCACCGTTACCAAAGAAGTCCAGGAAGAATTAAGGCTTGTGGTAAACAGGCTGGAAAGCATTGTATTCGATAAAGAATTTAAGTCGAAGGAAATGCTTAATCTGACCATATAAATATTACATAAACTGGCTATGTTATCATATGCCAGTTTTTTGTATATTAAAAGATAAAGATTTTATGTGTGGACTGCAGTCAGATTATGGCAGAATTGTCATATAACGGCTGTCAGGTTTATGCCACATTTAGACGAAAGGAGAGACAATATGCCAGAGAATAATGTGTCTCATAATAACCAGAAGAAAATAGCAGCAATTAATGATTATTCTGGTTTTGGAAGATGTTCTATTGCGGTTGAGCTGCCTGTTATATCAGCAATGAAGATTCAGTGCTGTCCAATGCCTACATCGATATTTTCTAATCATACAGGCTTTGACAGCTTTTATTTTAAAGATTTCACAGAGAATATGCCGCCTTATATGGCAGAGTGGAAGAAGTTAAACCTTAAATTTGATGGAATTGTAACAGGGTTTTTAGGTTCACATAATCAGATTGCGATTGTTGAAGATTTTTTCAAGAATTTCAAGACGGAAGATAATATTGTTGTTATCGACCCGGTTATGGGTGATTACGGAAATCTGTATCCGACATATACTGATGAGACATGCCAGGAGATGAAGAAGCTTGTAAAATATGCAGATATTCTTACTCCGAACCTCACAGAAGCATGTATTATAACTGACGAGCCATACAGACCGGATTATTCCAATGATGAGCTTAAAAAAATTGCAATGAAGCTTGTTGCAATGGGACCATCTAAGATTGTTATTACAGGAATCCAGCGGGGCCATTATATTGGTAATTACTGTTACGAAAAGAACAGGGAAGACTATCTTATTAAGACTATGAAAGTCGGAACACAGCGCTCCGGAACAGGAGATATATTTGCATCTATAATAGCTGCAGATGCTGTAAATGGTGTGAATTTTCATGAGTCAGTAAGAAAAGCATCTACATTTATAAAAAAATGCATACTCAAGGCTATAGAGATGGATATTCCTCTGACAGACGGTGTGCCGTTTGAGGAACTGCTGACTACGTTGAAGTAAAAAGGAGAAGAATTACAATGGAGATATTATATAAGGTTCATAATAATTTATATGTTAATTTAACTAACAAATGTCCATATTCATGTACTTTCTGTTTAAGACAGACAATGGACAGAATCGGAGAGTCAGGCAGACTATGGCTTGAGAGAGAACCATCATATGATGAGGTTATTGCTGAGTTTGCCAGATTCAATATGGATGAGTACGAAGAAGTCGTATTCTGCGGATTCGGAGAACCGACAGAAAGATTCGATGTTCTTATCAAGGTTGCTGAGTATGTTAAGAAAACATATGGCAAAAAGACAAGAATCAATACTAACGGAGTTGGAAATCTTGTTAATGGCAGAGACATTGTGCCAGAGATGGAAGGCTTGATTGACACAATATCAATCAGTCTTAACAATCCACACAAAGATGAATACAATGCACTTGTAAGAAGTAAGTTCGGCGAAAAATCATTTGATGAAATGATAAGCTTCGCAAAGGAATGTACCAGGTATATCCCTAATGTTGTTCTTACAACAGTTGACACAACCATATCTCACGAGGAAGAGGCAGAGTGCCAGAAGATATGTGATGAGATAGGTGCTGCATACAGGATTCGTCCTTGGGAGGATTAAGACATCATCCCTCTTGCTAATCAGCACTAAATGTTATAAAATAATTAAGATTATGTAGCAGTCGATGCAGTTCGATGTAGTCAGGCTGTTGCCTTTAGGAGGATTATATTATTATGGAAAAGACAATGGAGAAAATTGTTTCTTTAGCTAAGGCAAGAGGATTTGTTTACCCAGGTTCTGAAATCTATGGCGGATTAGCTAATACATGGGATTATGGTAATCTTGGTGTTGAGTTAAAGAACAATGTTAAGAAGGCATGGTGGCAGAAGTTCGTACAGGAAAGCCCATACAATGTTGGTGTAGACTGTGCAATTCTTATGAACCCTCAGACTTGGGTGGCATCAGGTCATCTTGGTGGATTTTCTGATCCATTAATGGACTGCAAGGAATGTCATGAGAGATTCAGAGCAGATAAACTTATAGAAGACTGGGCAGACGAGAATTCATATGACCTCGGTGGTTCAGTTGATGGCTGGACACAGGAGCAGATGAAGAATTTCATTGATGAGAAGAATATCTGCTGTCCTTCATGTGGAAAGCATAATTTCACAGATATCAGACAGTTTAACCTTATGTTCAAGACATTTCAGGGTGTAACTGAGGATGCTAAGAACACAGTATATTTAAGACCAGAGACAGCTCAGGGTATCTTTGTTAACTTCAAGAATGTTCAGAGAACATCAAGAAAGAAAGTACCTTTTGGTATCGGACAGATTGGTAAGTCATTCCGTAACGAGATTACACCAGGTAACTTTACATTCAGAACAAGAGAGTTTGAGCAGATGGAATTAGAGTTCTTCTGCAAGCCTGGAACAGATCTTGAGTGGTTCACATACTGGAGACAGTACTGCATAGACTGGCTTAAGGCATTAGGAATTAAGGAAGATGAAATGAGAGCAAGAGATCATTCACCAGAAGAACTCTGCTTCTACTCTAAGGGAACAACAGATATCGAATTCCTCTTCCCATTCGGATGGGGCGAACTCTGGGGTATTGCTGACAGAACAGACTATGACCTTACACAGCATCAGACAGTATCTGGCGAAGATATGTCATACTTTGATGATGAAGCTAAGGAGAAGTATATACCATATGTTATCGAGCCTTCACTTGGCGCAGACCGTGTAACATTAGCATTCCTCTGCTCAGCTTATGACGAAGAAGAGCTTGAAGGAGGAGATGTAAGAACAGTTCTTCATTTCCACCCTGCAATAGCACCAGTTAAGATTGGTATTCTTCCACTTTCTAAGAAGTTAAATGAAGGTGCAGAAAAGATATATGCAGAGCTTTCTAAGTACTATAACTGTGAATTTGATGACAGAGGTAATATCGGAAAGAGATACAGAAGACAGGATGAGATTGGTACACCATTCTGTATCACATATGATTTCGATTCAGAAGAAGATGATGCTGTAACTGTAAGAGACAGAGATACAATGCAGCAGGAAAGAATAAAGATTGCAGATCTTAAGGCATATTTTGAAGATAAATTCAGATTTTAATTAATATAAGAATGAAATTTTAGTTATTATTTTGTTAAAGGAAAGAATTATGCTGTGTACTAAATGTGGTCAGGAATATGAGGGCAGTCAGTGTCCCAGATGTGACGGACCTGTCATATTAGTCAATAACAGTGATTATCTTGCCAGAAGAAAAGCATATGAAGAGAAGCAGGCTTTGAAAGACAGGTCTGCTTCTTCTGATAAAAAAGAGAAATCACCAAGTGACTATGGACAGGAATTGATAAAACGTGTTCAGGTTAAAAAGAAACAGAACAGTAATAAAGCTGATAACCAGCGGAAGATGGATAAACAACAGAAGGGCAATGATAAGGATAATCACGAAAAGCGTGAACAGTCAAAGGTAAGGATTGCCCGTCGTAAAGTAAACAAAAGAATGAAAATGACAGCTGCTGCATTAGCTGTATTAGTGATTGTATGTGCAGCAGCGTTTGGAATATACAAGCTTGCAACAAAGAAAAATTATGCTTTGTATGTGAGTTATAATGGGAAAATATATGATATTGCGGGCTTAGACAGCAATTATGTGTGCGATGAGGATAAAGCCGTATTTGCAGCAGATGGAAAAACATTTTATACACCACAATGGCCTGAGGATATAGATTCTGATAAGAATATAATAAGCATGGCAAGTGATAACGGAAAATATTTTGTAACTGTCACATACGATGAAAATGCTGATGCAGGAAAGTATTCTATGTATATATGGAATAAGAATCATTGTGTTTCTGTATCATCTGATGATTACAAGAAAGAAATTTACTATATTTCAGATGAGGGAATGGTTGTGTATTCAGCCATAGATGTTCTTGATGATTTAGGTTCAACAGCCGGTGCAAAGCTGCTTGTAAGCAATATAAAAGATACGAAAAAGGACGGTATAATTCCGGTTACTGAAGTTGTGGAAAGCAGGCTTAATAAGGCGTATGTTTATAGTGATAAATCAATACTTGTATGTCTGAATACAGAAGGAACATTGTATACATATAATTTTGAGAAGAAGGATAAGCCAGAGACAGTTGATGACGCAGTAACACAATTGTGGGCACAATCTGACATAGTAAAAGATGTATATACCGGAAATGCAGATATATTAAACAGACTTTCAGGCGCAGATACATTTGTATATGCGACAGCGGCTGGAGCGTATTATTATGACTGCGGGGATAATACATCATTTAAAATAGACAATAAACCTGATGCAGATGCTGATTATATATATGATAAAGATGATTCAGTTATTTATAAGATAACAGGCAGTAATATAAAGTCAGCACTTGTGGCAGACAGGAAAACAGGGGAATTTAACAGTATAGATTCAATGACAAGGGATAAGAATTATATATATTTTGCAGGTGATAAGCAGATTGTATATGTTAATTCTGAAAATATTCTGAAAAGTGTCCAGAATAATAAGATAAATGAAATTGCAGATAATGTGCTGTCAGGTTCGCTTTCGAAAGTGTATAATAAAAGCAGGGCAATAACATATATTGCAGATGGCAGCCAGTATTATATGAACAATATTAAAGAAAAAGCGGTACTTATATTTAAAACAGATTCTAATACAGGTACGCAGGGAACACATTTCTATAAGAACAGAATATATTCATATGATTCTGATAATATACTGTATTCTAATACCCTTAAGGGTAATAACAGCAGTCAGATTGGATATGTTGACAGGCTGTGGCTCGGAACAGAACTTAAATAAATGTTTTGTGGATAAGGATTTGATTATGGATTTGTTTGAATACATGAGGGAAAACAATAAGAATAATGAGTCTCCGCTTGCGATGAGATTACGGCCAGAAACTCTGGAGGAGATGGTTGGACAGTCGCACATAGTCGGTAAAGATAAGCTGCTTTACAGGGCTATTAAAGCTGACAAGTTAAGCTCGGTTATCTTTTATGGACCACCGGGAACAGGAAAAACTACACTTGCAAGAATTATTGCTAATACAACAAGTGCGGAGTTCTGTCAGGTAAATGCGACGGTAGCAGGCAAAAAGGACATGGAAGAGGTTGTTGCAAAGGCAAAGGATAATCTTGGAATGTATGGCAGAAAGACTATACTTTTTGTAGATGAAATCCATAGATTTAACAAGGGACAACAGGATTATCTGTTGCCTTTTGTTGAGGATGGAACAATAATTCTTATTGGTGCAACCACAGAAAATCCATATTTTGAGGTAAACGGGGCTTTAATATCAAGGTCAATAATATTTGAATTGAGGCCGCTTGAAAAAGATGATATAAAGACAATAATTAAAAGAGCTGTATATGACGAAAAGAAGGGGATGGGAAGCTACAAGGCGTCAATTGATGATGATGCACTGGAATTCTTAGCTGACATATCCAATGGAGATGCAAGAAATGCACTTAATGCCATAGAACTTGGTATACTTACTACAGACAGATCAGAGGACGGAATTATCCATATAGACCTTGCAACAGCACAGGAATGTATCCAGAAGCGCTCAGTAAGATATGATAAAGAGGGTGACAATCACTATGATACTATATCTGCATTTATTAAGAGCATGAGAGGTTCAGATCCTGATGCGGTAAGCTATTATCTTGCCAAAATGTTATATGCGGGAGAAGATATAAAATTCATTGCCAGAAGAATCATGATATGTGCAAGTGAAGATGTAGGTAATGCTGATCCTAATGCATTGCAGGTGGCAGTTGCAGCAGCACAGGCTGTTGAAAGAATAGGTATGCCGGAAGCACGGATAATACTTAGTCAGGCAGCACTTTATATTGCCACAGCTCCTAAGAGTAATTCGTGTATCATGGCAATTGATAAGGCAATGGATGTGGTGAAGAATTCGAAGACTGCACCTGTGCCTGTACATTTGCAGGATGCACATTATAAGGGCAGTGCAAAGTTAGGACATGGTGTAGGATACAAGTATGCACATGATTATCCTAACCATTTTGTAAAACAGCAGTATCTGCCGGATGCTTATGTGAATGAAAAATTTTATGAACCATCCGATATGGGATATGAGAAGGAAATTAAGAAACATTTGGAGAAGATTAATTCGGAGGCATAGTTTCCAATGAGGGATTACATTAACAGACTTTCAAGAGGTAAATCAATTATTGAGGTTCCTAAATTGACATTTGAGAACGAACAGGCTGCAATGAATGTTGACTGTGGCAAATGTACAGAAGGGAACTTTACTTTTACTGCTTCTGTGCAGACAGCAGGAAAAGTATATTCTGATAATGAGAGAGTTAATGTGATTACACAGAGTTTTAATGGAACTGATATAAATATAAGCTATGTTGTTAATGCTGAGGGAATAGAGGAAAAGGACGACATAGAAGGAAACTTTACGGTAGTCAGCAATGCAGGAGAGAAGGTTATTCCATTTGTATTTACATGTGAACCGGTAACTGTTAAAAAGCCTGAGCCACAAAAGGATGCTTCTATTAATGCTGATACAACAGAAGTAAGAATTAATATATCTGATGAGAAATATAAAGGCACAATTACAATTGAAAAAAACGGACATGGCACAGCAGAAGTAAATATATATTCTGAAGTAGATTTTATTGAGACTGGCAAAAATGTTATTGGAGATAATGAATTTGTTGGTGACAGATATGAAGCGGAATATTTTATCAATCCGGAAAAATTACATGCCGGAAACAATTTTGGATATATATGTATAGATACATACAGACAGCATTTCAGAATACCTGTAGTTGTAGTGCATAATGAAAAGGAAGCTTCTGACCAGTATGATGTAAGATTAGAAAATAAAAAGGCAGTGGAGGCACTTACCCGGTATTACCTTGATTTCAGAATGAAAAAGATTAAAAAGGAAAAATGGATTTCTGAATCATTGCAGATAATTGACAGAATAAGAGGAATTAAGGGCAGCGAACCATTCTATGATATTGCACAGGTGCAGCTTTTTGCCATGTCAGGAAGAGAAGAAGAGGCTTCACAGATGATGGAACTTCTTAAGAAGGACATGCTTGGCAGAATTGGCGATGATGTTGAGATGTACTGTTATTTCCTTTATGTATCGACTCTCCTTGTGAAAGAAGAAGAGTACACACAACAGGTAAACAGGCAGGTAAAGAAATTCTTTGAAAATGGCTATGATACATACAGATTATTATGGGTACTTTTTTATCTTGATGCAGATACAGAAAGTAATAAAAGTATCAGGCTTGTAAGAATCAAGGATATTGTAAATGAAGGATGTACCAGTCCTGTTATATATCTGGAAGCGATAAACATATTAAATGCACAGCCGGTTCTTCTGAGGGTTCTCAACAGATTTGAAATCAGGGTTATTAATTTCGGATGCAGATATGGAATCATTAATGAAAAACTTGCAATGCAGATTGCTGATGTTGCGGCATCAGAAAAGAATGGTTCATATGAGCTTGTATCATTATTAAAGAAACTGAATGAGCAGTTTGGAAGTGATGAAATTCTTACAGCACTGGTTTCACAGATGATAAGACTGGGACTTACAGGTGAGCAGTATTTCGATATATATGAGCTTGGGGTACTTCGTGGACTGAGAATAACAAGGCTGTATGAATTCTATATTGCAAGCATGAAGAAAGATGTTGGAAGACAGCTTCCTAAGATTGTTATGATGTATTTTTCATATGATAATACGCTGGTGGGAATGGATAAAGCATTTTTATATGCAAATATAATAACAGGAAGGGACAGTTATTATAAAGACATATACAGCAGCTTTGAAAAGGATATTGAGATATATGTTTATGAACAGTTAAAGGCAGGAAACATTAATGATTATCTTGTTATTCTTTATAAGGCATTATTGGGAACGCAGCTTATAACAGAGGAGACGAATGATTTTATATGCAGGTTAAGATATGTGTATAAGATTCAGTGTTTTAGCAGTTATGTAAAAGAAATCAGCGTGACACATACACAGCTTACAGATAAATGCGGTTATGAATTTACAGGAACTGACTGCTATATATACATGTATAATACAGATGCAGCCGTAGAATTTCTTTGTTGTGATGGAAAGTTAAGAAATTCCGGAGTCGATTATGAAATAGAAAAAGTGTTTGATGATGAGGAGTATAAGGAAGTATTTGCGGCATGTGATGATACATTAAGTAAAGAAGCAGGAGTTCTTGTGAGCCGTGCATGCAGGCTGAATAAAATGCAGATATTCAATGACCAGACATTAATGTGTTATAAAACAGTTAAAAAGCTGCCGGGTGTTAATGAAGCATTCAGACAGACAATTAATTCGTGGATGATTGATTATTACAGGAATCATTATGAACTTGATGATTTCTGGCATGAATATCCGTTTGTAGATACAGAAAGGTTATCATCAGAGGATGCGAAGAATCTTATAGAAATACTTATAGATTCTTCTATGTATTCGCAGGCATATGAACTTGTGTGCATATATGGATGCAGCCGTGTAGCTGTTACGAAGCTTCTTAAGATGACAGATTATATTCTTAAGAATGTTTCGGATTCACATAATGATGTTATTGATGAGATTACAGCATATATTTTCAGAGAACATATATATAATGAACCGGTACTTTCATATATGTCCGAATTTTTCAATGGAACCAATGAGGAAATGTATGAAGTATGGAAGGCTGGATTAAGCTATGGCGTTAATGTGACACATTTGTCAGAAAGACTGCTTGCCCAGATGATGTATACAGGAGTGCACAGTGGAAGATTTACAGAGGTATTTTCTGATTATTACAGTAAGATGCCTGATATGCTGATTGTGAAGGCATATCTTTCATATAATGCCCAGCTTTATCTGATAAGACAGAAGAAAGCTAATGATATTGTATTCAGGGTAATAGAAGAATGCATGGAGGATGGAACAGGTCTTCCTGAATGCTGTTATGTGGCGTGGCTTAAGAATATATCTAAGAATACAAATGTTTTAGAAGATGAAAAAAAGAAAAAGTATGCGCAGGATATTCTTGATGAATTATGTGATAATGACAGAATATATGCATTTTATAAGAAATTTAACGGTGTATTGGACATGCCATATAATGTACTTGGAATTACAGTGTTAGAATGCATTGCAAGTCCGGAGAGCAAGGTTACAATAACTTATACTACAGGTTCAGATAATCAGCAGTACACGCAGATAATGAAATCTAATGGCTGGGGAATATATACATGCAGATTTAATCTGTTTTATGGTGATGAGATTAACTATAATTATACAGTGACAGGCAATAAGGAAGAAAATGTGTCTGAAAAATATAATTTCAGATATGAGGAAGTGAATCCTGATACCGGCTGCGGAAGATTTGATGCAATTAATGACTGTCTTGCAAGCAGACAGCTTCATGATATGGCAACGTTAAAGAAGCTTATGCGCAGTTATGCTGTAGAAGAATATGTCAGCAGCCAGATGTTTAAAATTGTGAAGTAAGGAGACAGGGATGGAATATAATGGTGGTCTTATAGCTGGAATAGATATAGCAGAAAAAACAATTCAGGCTGGAATATATGACAGTACAAAAGGCGTTATAAGAACTGTAAATTTACTTCCGGAAGGAAAAGAAAAACAGCCGGATGAAGTCTATCCTGTCAATAAACTTGTGGCAGAATGTTTAAGGTTATCGAATGAAACACAGGTGAAAAGTGTATGTATAACACTGCCGGAGTTTTACATTGATGAACTTAACCGTGTGCGGGATGAACTTGAGGGGGCAGGAATATCAGGAGACAAATGGCAGCTTATAAGTAAGGCAGAAAGCTTTGCATATTATGCATACAGCCAGAAAAGAGAACTTTACTCATCGGGTGTGGCACTTTTTGATTATGGAAGCAAAGGCATCAGGTGCGATATGCTTGCCATAAGGAAAAAAGATAATAATAATTATCTGTTACAGGAAAGCACAGATTACACATCACAGGCTATATGTAATGCAGCTTCGAATGGAAATATAGACGGCGTTGAGGATGAACTTTGTAATATGGCTGAGGAATATTTTGTTAAAAGACCTGTTTCATCAGCGTATCTTACAGGAAGTGGGTTTAATGTTGAAAAATTACCGCCTAAATTTGCAAAGTTAATGGTGACAAGAAGAAAAGCATTTGTTGGACAGAACCTGTATTGCAAAGGCGCGTGCCTGTGTGCATTAGAAGCAGTTAAGCCAAGGATATTTACAGATGTGACAATGCTTCTTGATAACAGGGTAAAGTATGGAATTGAGACAGATATAGTCCAGTATGGAAAGGACAAGAGATTCAGGATAATAAAGCCCGGAACAAACTGGTATATGGCAGACAGAACTATGGAATATATGCTTGATGATTTAAGAAAGATAACGCTTAAAATTATAACACCGGACAACCGGTATTATGATGAAGTTATTGATATAAGTGAGATTCCTTTCAGGGAAGGAATGACAACAAGAATATCCATGAATGTTAAATTTATGAGTGCATACAGATGTCTTATAAGTATTAAGGATATGGGATTCGGAGATTTCTTTAAGAGTTCTGGAAAAGTTATTTACAAGGAACTGGAATTTGCTAATGGATAAATGTGGATAAACACATGGAATGGAGAACACAATGGGGAAAATGATTCTGTGCAGAGGAAAACAGACAGATAAGCCGCTTGTTATAGAAGGTACAGGCATGCGGCTGTACACTGCTGAAGAACTTTGTTACTACATTTATAATAATATATACCTTATTGGTCAGGATTTCATTAATGGCAGACTTATAGAATTTTTAAGACAGACAGGTGAGGAAGATTTGTCTGAAAGAGTGAGAAGCCTGTATGAAAAGAAAGCGGGACTTGCTGAGATACTGGTCACAATATTAAAGACTGTTGATTATTATTCTGTTTCTGATATTGAAAAGATACGGGAAACACTTAATACTCTTGGCAGACAGAACGTGTGTGAAAGATTAAAGTCGAGAGGTGACGGTTATCTTGCCAATGAATGTTTTTTCAGTGCCGTCAAATGTTATGAAAGTATAATAAATGACTACAAGGGAAGCGGGCTTTCCGGTTCAGAATATTCAAAGGTGTATCATAATCTTGGAACGGCATATGCGAGAATGTTTCTTTATAATAAGGCTGCAAAATACTACGATGATGCATATAAAACAGGACAGCATGAGGAATCAAAAAAATGCAGTATTGCAGCAAAAATGCTTGCAGACAGAAACAGTGGTCCTATTAATGTAGATGCATCAGAAGATGAATATGTAATAAGCAGAGAAATAGAAACACTTATGGATAATGCCAGATATAGTGATGAATACAGAAAGCTTGACAGTATAAATGCATTGAAACAGGAAGGAAATGTAGCTGGATTTAATGCATCAATTGATGAAGAATTGTTGCACTGGAAAGAAGATTACATGAAATATAGTAAAACATTTTAGAAGATTTGGTGATATATATGGGAATGTTTAAAAAGAAAAAACATGAGCGTGAACCGGAGGATTACTATTCTGGTACATACGATAAATGGATTTTTGATGGTGAAGATTCAGATGATGATTTAAAAAACAGTAAGAATCATGCAATGGAATTGTATGATGCATTTGAGAAAGCCAGAGAAAAGAAAGAAAAGGAAATCAAGGTTGAAGGCAGAACTGATTATGAGACCAGAAAGAAACAGGAAAAAAGCAAGCTTGAAGAAGAAAAATATGATCATCTTTTAAACAGTGTTCAGGCACAGACTCTGATACAGGCTGTAGAAAAAAATTACAGTACAGAGATTAAAAATAAAACAGAGAATAATGATGAAAAAGAAAATATAACAATCAAAGAACCGGTTGATACCAGAAGATTCGGAACACATGATCTGGAAGTGTATGTAAAACAGCAGTGCGAAATCATGGAAGAAGCGGCCGGGTATATTGAAAGTGTCAAGTCTGAATATGAAGCAGTAACAGAGGATTTTAATGATATACAGCTTATAGATGAAGCGCCGGAGGATATTAAGAATAAAATAGTATCCTGTGCAGAAATTATTGACAATATGATGGTTGACAGAAGAATACTGAAATCATCAGAACATAAATTGTCAAATGCAGCTTACAGGAGGCTTGAAACATTTGAAGATGAAATACCATCCGGAATCAGATTTATACATGCCCAGGAAGAATATTATGATTCTGTAAAGCAGGATTTAAGAATACTTGAAGCAGAGAAAATGAATCTGCGTCTTGAATCCAAAATGCTTGTAAAAAGGCAGTTAAAGATAAGAATGCTTGCCAAAACAGCATTTATAGCATTAGTTATAGTTTTTGTTATATTTATAATATCAATGATGATTGTAGAGAGTGATTCTGATACAGCATTGTTTATAATAGTATCTTTACTGGCAGCTATTCTTTCTGTTGGAATGGTTGCAATACTTAAAGTTACTGAAAGAAATGTACTTATTACGGAGATAAAGCTTAATAAGACAATAGGTCTTCTTAATAAGATTAAAATAAAATATATCAATGTTTCTAATACTCTTGATTATGAATATTCAAAGTTTGGTGTAAAGAGTGCATATGAACTGGAGAAAAAATTTAATTTATATAAAGAGATGAAAGAAGAGCAGAACCGGATGCTGGATATGACTTCATCTCTCAACAGTGCAGAAAGTGATCTGGAAGATATCTTAAGGAAATTAGGCGTATATGATACGCATGTGTGGTTTGGAAGGGTAAAGGCGCTTATTAATCCTAAGGAAATGGTTGAAGTAAGACATGAACTTAACACAAGAAGATATAAGTTAAGACAGCAGATTGAATATAATGAAAAGCGTATAGAAGAAGCAAAAAGCAATATTAAAAATGCTACATTGTCTAATCCTGAACATAGTGATGGAGCTATGCGCGTAATAGAAATGTATGAGAAGAGACATTCACGGGTTGCAAAATAAAATCGATATGTTACAATAAACAGTGGCTTTTTACGCAGATGATTGATAAAAAGCGAAAGAAGTATGGAGGCTATAAGGATGAAAGAAAGACTTGAAGCAATTAGAGAAAGAGCTTTAGCACAGATTAATGAAACTGATTCGCTTGATAAGCTGAATGATATCAGAGTCGCTTTCCTTGGAAAGAAAGGTGAACTTACAGAAGTACTTAAAGGTATGAAGGAAGTTGCACCAGAAGACAGACCTAAGGTCGGTCAGATTGTTAATGAGACAAGACAGGCAATTGAAGAAGTATTAGATAAGGCTAAGACAGAATTAGCTGCCAAGAAGAGAGAACTTCAGTTAAAGAGTGAAGTAATAGATGTTACTCTTCCATCTAAGAGGGATGAGTTAGGACATAAGCATCCTAATACACTTGCATTAGAAGAAATCCAGAAGATATTCATCGGAATGGGTTATGAAGTAGTTGACGGACCAGAAGTTGAGTACGATTACTACAACTTTGAGGCACTTAACATACCAGCCAACCACCCAGCTAAGGATGAACAGGATACATTCTACATCAATGATAAGATAGTACTCCGTACACAGACTTCACCTGTTCAGGCAAGAGTTATGGAGAAGGGCAAGCTCCCTATCAGAATGATTTCTCCTGGACGAGTATACAGAGCTGATGAAGTTGATGCTACACATTCACCATGCTTCCATCAGGTAGAAGGTCTTGTAATTGATAAGGGAATTACATTTGCAGACCTTAAGGGAACTTTAGCAGAATTCGCTAAGGAGCTTTTTGGACCTGATACTAAAGTTAAATTCAGACCACATCATTTCCCATTCACTGAGCCTAGTGCCGAGATGGATGTAAGTTGTTTCAAATGTGGAGGTAAAGGATGCCGTTTCTGTAAGGGCGAAGGATGGATTGAAATCCTCGGCTGTGGAATGGTTCACCCACATGTATTCGAGCTTTGCGGAATTGATAAGGAAGAATATACAGGATTTGCCTTTGGTGTAGGACTTGAGAGAGTTGCTCTTCTTAAGTACGAAATCGATGACATGAGACTTCTTTATGAAAACGATGTCAGATTTATAAAGCAGTTTTAAATCGATTCATATAGTGGTCTAATGACTGGAATAAGATAAAGTATATTTAAGGAGAATGACGATATGAATACATCATTAAATTGGATAAAAGCAATGGTTCCAGGTCTTGAGTGTACAGATCAGGAATTTAGAGATGCAATGACACTTTCAGGAACTAAGGTAGAGTGTTTTAATGCATTTGACAAGAACCTTGATAAAATCGTAGTTGGACAGATTCTCTCAGTTGAGAGGCATCCTGATGCAGACAAGCTTGTAATATGTCAGGTTAATGTTGGCAGTGAGAATGTGCAGATTGTAACAGGCGCACCTAACATTGAAGTTGGTTCAAGCGGACAGAAGGTTCCTGTAGTATTAGACGGAGGTAAAGTCGCCGGAGGACATGACGGCGGCGCACTTCCAGAAGACGGAATTAAGATTAAGAAGGGCAAGCTAAGAGGAGTAGAGTCATGCGGTATGATGTGCTCTATCGAGGAGCTTGGTTCTTCAAGAGAATTTTTCCCGGATGCACCAGAGGGAGGAATCTATATATTAGGAGATGATGCTGTTGTCGGTTCAAGTGCGGTAGAATACTTAGGACTTAATGATACAGTATTTGAATATGAGATTACTAATAACCGTGTAGACTGCTACAGCGTTATCGGTATTGCAAGAGAGGCTGCTGCTACATTCAGAAAGCCTTTCAATCCACCGGTTGTTACTAAGACAGGTAACGATGAGGATGTTAACACAATGGTTTCAGTTGATATTGAAGCTAAGGAGCTTTGCTCAAGATATGTTGCAAGAGTTGTTAAGAATATAAGACTTGCTCCATCTCCAAAGTGGATGCAGCAAAGACTTATGACAGCAGGTATCAGACCAATCAACAACATCGTTGATATCACTAACTATGTTATGGAAGAATATGGCCAGCCAATGCACGCATATGACTATGACACTATTGCAGGTCACAAGATTGTTGTAAGAACAGCAACTGAGGGCGAAAAGTTCGTAACACTTGACGGACAGGAGAGAACTCTTGATGCACAGACACTTCTTATCTGTGACGGTGAGAAGCCGGTTGGTATCGCAGGTATCATGGGTGGCGAGAACTCAATGATTACTGATGATGTTCAGACAATGCTTTTCGAAGCAGCTACATTTGACGGAACTAACATCAGAAAGACAACTAAGAAGATTGGCTTAAGAACAGACGCATCTGGTAAGTTCGAGAAGGGACTTGACCCAGAGAACGCTATAGATGCTATCAACAGAGCATGCCAGCTTATCGAAGAGCTTGATGCAGGTGATGTTGTAGGAGGCGTGGTTGATGTATATCCTGACCCTGTAGCTAAGAAGAGACTTCCATTTGAGCCGGCTAAATACAATGCTTTACTTGGTACTGATGTATCAGATGAAGATATGCTTTCTTACTTCGAAAGACTTGAAGTTGAATATGATAAAGATGCTAACGAGCTTATTATCCCAACATTCAGACAGGATCTTAACAGAGATGCTGATATAGCAGAGGAAGTTGCAAGATTCTTCGGATATGACAACATTCCTACAACTCTTCCTAAGGGAGAGACAACAATGGGTAAGATTTCTTTCGAGCAGAGCATTGAAGATGCAGCTTCTGAGGTTGCCCAGTTTACAGGATTCTCACAGGCTATGACATACTCATTCGAGAGCCCTAAGGTATTCGATAAGTTAAAGCTTCCTGCTGATTCTGTATACAGAAAGACAGTTGTAATCTCTAATCCATTAGGAGAGGATTTCTCAGTTATGAGAACACTTCCAATCCACGGAATGCTTACATCATTATCAACTAACTATAACAGAAGAAACAAGAATGTTAAGTTATATGAATTAGCTAAGGTTTATCTTGCAGCAGATGATGTTAACGAACTTCCAGATGAGAGAGTTGAATTCACACTCGGAGCTTTCGGCAATGTTGATTTCTACTCAATGAAGGGTGTTATTGAAGAATTCCTTGAGAAGATTGGAATGAAGAAGAAGCCAACATATGATGCTAAGGCTGGTATTCCATTCTTACATCCAGGCCGTCAGGCTGATGTATATTACGATGATAAGAAGATTGGTTACATCGGAGAACTTCATCCAGATGTTGCAGATACTTACTCAATCGGTGAGAGAACATATATTGTTGTTATTGATATTCCAACAGTTACAGAAATGGCAAGCTTCGATAAGAAGTTTACAGGAATTGCAAAGTTCCCAGCTGTAACAAGAGATATCAGTATGGTAATGCCTAAGGAACTTCCAGTTGGCGAAGTTGAGAAGATTATTGAGAAGCGCGGCGGCAAGATATTAGAGAGCTACAACCTCTTCGATATCTATGAAGGAAGCCAGATTAAGGAAGGCTTCAAGTCAGTTGCTTACTCAATCGCATTCAGAGCCAAGGACAGAACACTTGAGGATAAGGACATCACACCAGTAATGGAGAAGATATTCAAAGACCTTGAGGCTGATGGAATCGAGCTTAGAAAGTAATATGACCTGTATAATCTACCAGTAGTAAAGCCGCGAATGTGGCTGAGAGACTGTGCGGTCTGCGAGAGGGGCGGCGTGTGGTGCCGCCCCTTTGCTTTGAAAGGAGTAGTACATGGATTTACATGATTTTTATTATGATCTGCCAGAGGAACTTATTGCGCAGGATCCTTTGTCTGACAGATCAAGTTCAAGACTTATGGTGCTTGATAAAGAAACAGGAGAAATTGAACATAAAATATTCAGAGATATTGTAGATTATCTTAAGCCGGGTGACTGCCTTGTTGTTAATGATACTAAGGTAATACCAGCAAGACTTATAGGAACTAAGGTTGATACAGGTGCTGCTATTGAAGTTCTTCTTCTTAAGAGACTTGAAGACAGACAGGATACATGGGAAGTTCTTGTCAAGCCGGGAAAGAAAGCTAAAGTTGGTGCAAAGATAAGCTTTGGTGAAGGCAAGCTTATAGGAGAGGTTATTGATATAGTAGAAGAGGGAAACAGACTTATTCAGTTCACATATGATGGAATATTTGAAGAGATTCTTGATGAACTTGGACAGATGCCGCTTCCTCCATATATAACACATAAGCTTGAGGATAAGAACAGATATCAGACTGTGTATGCAAAGCATGAGGGTTCTGCGGCTGCTCCAACTGCCGGACTGCATTTTACAACAGAGCTTCTTGAAAAAATCAAAGCAATGGGAGTTAATATTGCAAGAGTAACTCTTCATGTCGGACTTGGAACATTCCGACCTGTTAAGGTAGAAAATATTCTTGATCATCATATGCATTCGGAGTTTTATGTTGTTACACAGGAAGCTGCTGACATGATTAACAATACAAGAAAGAATGGCGGAAGGGTAATTGCTGTTGGAACAACAAGTACGAGAACACTTGAATCTGTTGCACTTGAAGATGGAACAATTCCAGCTAAGAGTGGATGGACAGAGATATTCATATATCCGGGATATAAATTTAAAGCTATAGACTGCCTTATAACTAACTTTCATCTTCCAGAATCAACGCTTGTTATGCTTGTATCAGCACTTGCTGGAAGAGAACATGTACTTCATGCATATGAAGTTGCTGTACAGGAAAAATACAGGTTCTTCAGTTTTGGAGATGCTATGTTTATTAAATAATAAAAAATATATTTGAACTTCATATAAGTTAATGTTATCATTAAATAGATTAAATGAAGGAGGACAGGCAGAGCACCTGTTTATAACAGAGGGTAATCATGGGGATTGAAAAAAGAAGGTCAAGAAGAACAGATATTGATGTTACTATTTCATTAAGACAGCTTGATGATAAATATGTAACAGGATACTCAGGTGACACAGTTACTGTTAATGTTATTAATATATCTAAAGATGGAATTGCATTCAAGTCAGATTATGAATTCAGGCTTAACACATATTATGATACTGATATTAGATTATCTAATGGTGAATCATTTGAAGCGGTTATTGAAGTAATCAGAATGGAGAATCTTGGAGAAATAGAGACAACCTATGGATGCAGATTCGTTGGAATTAATTCTGAAGACCAGTTTAAGATAGAAGTTTATCAGATTGTGTACGAGAGTAATAACAACTAAATATTATGAGTAGTACAGATGATCGCGGCTGCATTCGTGCAGGTGAGGAAAGTCCGGGCTTCACAGGGCAGGATGCCGGATAACATCCGGTGGAGGCGACTCCAAGGCCAGTGCAACAGAAATATACCGCCATGGCGAAAGTTATGGTAAGGGTGGAAAGGCAGTGTAAGAGACTACCGCATTGCTGGTAACAGCAGTGGCACATGTAAACCCCATTCGAAGCAAGACCAAATAAAAGCGATATAAAGGCTGCCCGCCGAGCTTTAGGTAGGTCGCTTGAGCCTGCTGGCAACAGCAGGACTAGATAGATGATCATCACAGCTTATGCTGACATAACCCGGCTTATAGTGCTGCTCATTTTATTATAATAATTATTTCCGGCTATATGCCGGATTTTTTAAGTGAGGATATTAATGAAAAAGGTGTATAGTGTCCGGAGAATTATTTTCACAATTCTTGCGGTTACATGGATGGTTGTTATTTTTTCTTTCTCGGCAAGGCCGGGGGATGAATCGGAAGAACAGAGTATTAAAGCTGGAATGATGGTTTGTCATGTATTTGTTCCAGGGTTTGATGATTTAAGTGAGCAGCAGCAGATTCATATGGCACAGGCTATTGATCATCCGGTAAGAAAGACTGCACATGCGACAGAGTATGCTATGCTTGCCGGACTGGTTCTGGGGGCTGTTACAGTCAGCATAATCAGATGGAAAAATGTATTGGTTTCAGTATGCATAGCCGTACTATATGCATCAACGGATGAGCTTCACCAGCTTTTTGTGCCGGGAAGAAGCGGACAGGTAAAGGATGTTTTAATTGATGGCTGTGGAGCAGTTATTGGAGCATTAATTATATGGGGAATATCATATCTGATTCATATAAAGAAAAAATGATTATCAGTTGCAAATCTTTTCATAAGGACTATAATGGTTAAGAATTATTAGTAATTATGATGGGATGGAAGAAAAATGGGAAATGCCAACACTATGGATAATGCAAAAATGACTAATGGACCAATAACAAGGATTTTATTATCATTTGCAGGTCCGGTGCTTTTAGGTCAGTTACTGCAGCAGCTTTATAATATTGCGGATGCAGCTATTGTCGGACAGTTCTTAAGTTCTAAGGCACTTGCAGCGGTTGGTGCAACATCTTCTCTTACATATATAGTGTGTTATTTCTGTATAGGTTCATGTATAGGAATAAGTGTTCCTGTTTCACAGGCATTTGGCGCAGGAAAGAATACTGATTTAAGAAAATATTTTATTAACGGAGTCTACTTTGCGCTTGCAATCGCGGTTATTATGACAGCAGTTACAGCGTCTATGAGTGGACTCTTTTTAACGTGGTTAAAGACACCTGAAAATATATTTAAAGATGCACATGTGTATCTTGTTATTATATTTTTGGGGCTTCCACTGACGGTACTATATAATTTCTGCTTCGGAATTCTTATGGCTTTCGGGGATAGCAAGAAATCAACTATATTTATGGCAGTATCGACAGTTATTAATATTTTTCTTGATCTGTTTCTGGTTGTTGTTGTGAAATGGGGTGTTGCCGGAGCTGCAGTTGCTACTATATTTTCACAGGGAATTGCAGGCGTTCTTAGTGCTGTGTACATCTTTAAGAAGTACAAACTGTTATTTCCGGTTAATGCAGATGAAAGAAAGTTCCATCCGTATTACATGAAGAACATTATTAAAATGTGCATGCCAATGGGACTGCAGTATTCTATAACTGCAATTGGAGCTATTATTCTGCAGTATTATGTTAATGCATTAGGAGAGGAAGCTATTGCTGGGTTTACATCTGGATATAAGATTAAGAACCTGATTCTGTGTCCGTTAAATGCGCTTGGAACGGCACTTTCTTCTTTTGTAGGACAGAACTTTGGAGCTAAGAGATTTGACCGTATAAGTGAGGGATTTAAGAGAACTTTGGAGATAGGTCTTATCTATTCTGTAATTACTATGGTTGTATGCTTTTTTACAGGTAAATATATGGCGCTTATATTCGTAGATGCAGCCGATACGGTTGTTGTCGGTTACACTGTGAAATTCATAAAATATATAAGTGTGTTTAATGCGGAGCTTGCACTTTTGTTTACTGCGAGATACTCTGTTCAGGGTATGGGATATGGCAAATATTCTATCCTCTCAGGACTTGCTGAGATGGCTGGTAGGGCGGCTGTTGCTGTGCTTCTGATACCGCATTTTGGCTTTGATGCAGTGTGCTGGAATGAGGGACTTACATTCCTTGCAGGAATTGCAGTTATTCTGCCAATTTATATTAAACTATTTTGCCATTTGCGTAAAAGTATGATATAATTTTTACAATTTTGGGATGAGGAAAGGTGGCGCTTATGTCTAAGATTATATTAACAGGTGACAGACCAACCGGAAGACTTCACTTAGGTCATTATGTTGGATCTTTAAAGAGAAGAGTTGAATTACAGAATTCAGGTGAATATGAGAAGATTTTTATTATGATTGCGGATGCACAGGCATTAACAGATAATGCTGATAATCCGGAGAAAGTAAGACAGAACATAATCGAGGTTGCACTCGATTATCTTTCAGTTGGTATTGATCCAGCTAAGTCTAATATATTTATCCAGTCACAGATTTCACAGCTTACAGAGCTTACATTTTATTATATGAACCTCGTTACAGTTTCAAGACTTCAGAGAAACCCTACAGTTAAATCTGAGATTCAGATGCGTAATTTTGAGGCGAGTATTCCGGTAGGATTTTTCTGTTATCCTATAAGCCAGGCTGCGGATATTACTGCATTTAAGGCTACTACAGTTCCTGTAGGAGAAGATCAGGAGCCTATGATTGAGCAGTGCCGTGAGATTGTAAGAAAGTTTAACTCTGTATACGGAGAGGCTCTTGTTGAACCTGAGATTCTTCTTCCAGATAATAAGGCATGTTTAAGACTTCCTGGTACTGATGGTAAGGCTAAGATGAGCAAGTCATTAGGAAATTGTATTTACTTATCTGACACTCCAGAGGAAGTTAAGAAAAAGGTTATGAGTATGTACACAGACCCTAACCATATTCAGGTATCTGATCCTGGACAGGTTGAGGGTAACACAGTATTTACTTATCTTGATGCTTTCAGCAGTGATGAGGATTTTGCTGAATTCCTTCCTGATTATAAGAATCTTGATGAATTAAAGGATCATTACAGAAGAGGTGGTCTTGGAGATGTTAAAGTTAAGAAGTTCCTTCTTAATGTTATCAACAAGGAGCTTGAACCAATCAGAGCAAGAAGACATGAATATGAAAAGGATATTCCAGAAGTATATAATATCCTTAAGAGAGGTACAGAAGCGGCTTATGCTGTTGCACAGGACACACTTGATGATGTCAAGGCTGCTATGAAGATTGATTATTTTAATGATGCAGAACTTATTAAGGTTCAGTCAGAGAAATACAGCAGAACAGAGTAATTATTTTAATTAAATATACACACGGAGGCTTTTCTATTATGAGACATTTACTTAGTCCGCTTGATTTAAGCGTTGATGAACTGGCAAGATTATTAGACCTTGCAAGAGACATTTCAAAGGATCCATCAAAGTACGGTCATGTATGTGATGGAAAGAAGATTGCCACATTGTTCTATGAGCCAAGTACTAGAACAAGATTAAGCTTTGAGGCAGCCATGATTAACCTTGGCGGTCAGGTATTAGGCTTTTCTGAGGCTTCTTCAAGCTCAGCGTCAAAGGGTGAAAGTGTTGCAGATACTATAAGAGTTATCTCTTGTTATGCAGATATATGTGCAATGCGTCATCCAAAGGAAGGTGCTCCAATGGTAGCTTCTGAATATTCGCACATTCCTATTATCAATGCAGGTGATGGAGGACATCAGCATCCTACACAGACACTTACAGATCTTATGACAATAAGGGAACTCCGTGGTTCACTTGATAATTTTACAATAGGATTATGTGGTGACCTTAAGTTCGGAAGAACAGTTCACTCACTTATAAGCTCATTAGTAAGATATAAGAATGTAAAGTTTGTCCTTATATCACCTAAGGAGTTAAGAATTCCTGATTATATCAGGGATGATGTACTTAAGGCTAATAACTGTGATTTCGTAGAAGTTGAGAACCTTGAGCAGGCTATGCCAGAACTTGATATTCTTTATATGACAAGAGTACAGAGAGAAAGATTCTTCAGCGAAGATGAGTACTTAAGAATGAAGGACTTTTATATACTGGATGAAGATAAGATGGCACTTGGAAAGCCTGATATGTATGTTCTTCACCCACTTCCAAGAGTTAATGAGATATCAGTTGATGTTGATAATGATGACAGAGCTGCTTATTTCAAGCAGGTTCAGTTTGGCGTATATGTAAGAATGGCACTTATACTTACTTTACTTGGTCTGGACACAGCAGTTAATCCATCATTAGCTCGTGTACTTGATTCATTGGATGCATAAGGAGGAGAATAATATGTTAAATGTAGGCGAACTTAATGAAGGATTTGTTCTTGATCACATTGAGGCTGGAAAAGCAATGATGATTTACAATTACTTAGGCCTTGACAAGCTTGACTGTCAGGTTGCTATCATCAAGAATGCAAGAAGTAATAAGATGGGCAAGAAGGATATTATTAAGATTGAGGGTGGTCTTGATCTTGTTGATCTCGATGTTTTAGGATTCGTTGACCATAACATTACTGTTAATATTATTAAGAATGGTGAGATAGTAGAGAAGAAGACATTATCGCTTCCAAAGCAGGTTACTAATATTATCAAATGTAAGAATCCTAGATGTATCACATCTATAGAGCAGGGATTAAAGCAGGTATTTGTGCTTGCTGATGAAGAACAGCAGGTATACAGATGCAAGTATTGTGAAGAGAAATATTCATAAAAATTAATGGCTGCCGTTACTAAACGGCAGCCATTTTTAATGTAGGTTCAAGATATATTTACTTAAGTTCTTTAATTATCATATTATTAGGCCTTGAAATCTTAAGCTCGGGACCATTCATTATTATAAGCCCTTTGTCGTATTTTACAGTAAATATTGTGATAGAATTCCCTTCATTATTCATTGACATTACATGCTTGTCGTCAGGGAAGAGCTTTATGTACTTAGGATAATCACCGCTGATAGGGAGAGAATTAAGGCTTGAGAGCTTTCCTGTTTTGGTATCAACCTTGTATATTGTAACTGTGTTATCACCGGCATTAGAGCAGAGCAGATGTTTTCCTGTGCTGTCAAATGCTATATTAGCTGCTGCACTGTTAGACTTGTGGTCTCTTCTTACAGTGAATATATTCTGTACTAAATCAAAACGGTCTTTGTCAGAATTCTTATCATAAGAATATACATTAATATAATTCTTCATCTCGCATACAACATAAGCAAACTTACCATCCTGACTGAATTCAATCTGTCTTGGAGCAGATTCCTGCTGTGAACGGATTATATCGTATAATTTTAACTTTCCTGTAACATGGTTGAATTCATAAAGTTTTATCTGGTCAATTCCCGGATCACATACACATAAAAGTTCTTCATCAGGTGTAAATGTACTCCAGCTTATATGAGGACGGAAGTTTCTTTCAGCAACACTTCCGATTCCCTTATGAAATACTTCGTCAGCTATAAATCCTACTGAGCCATCAGCATTGATGTGCATAACAGTAATCTTACCATCATGATAACCGGATACAATAAGGAATCTGTTATCACTTGTCACACATATATGACAGCCGCGCATTCCGTTGATTGAAGCAACATTCATAAGCTCAAGGCTGCCGTCTTCTAATACAGCATAAGCTGAAACACCCTGGTCGCATATAGCGTATAAGAAATTCTTATCAGGTGAAAATGTAATGAAAGAAGGATTATCAATTGCAACCTCTTCACGCTCTGTTATTCTTCCTTTAGCCACATCACAGTCATATATATGGATACCTTTACTGCTTTCGTGTGTATAGCTGCCAACATAAGCTACATATTTCTTTTCCATGATTATCCGCCTCCGTAAAACATATATATTACTATTTTATAGCAAGAGGAGGGGATTTTCAATACTGGTCAGATACATTTTTGCTTGACCTTATCAGGACATATGCTTACAAGTATAATATCAGGTCCGATTGTGCGGATACATTTGAATGGAATAACATATTCATAGTCTCTTCCAAGCAGTCCGCACAATCTTGCAGGACCTGGAACAATAAGTGCAAGTATGCAGCCTGATGCCGGATCGAAATCAATATCAACGACAAATCCTAATATGCAGCAGTCTGTATCATTTATTACGGTTTTTCCTTTAAGTTCACATAGACGCATTACAACACCCGGTTATGTGCTTATATTATTATATTACACATTTTAACAAAGGTGTCTTTTCATGTCTCTTAAGGCACATTTTTCAAGGCGGCTTACCTGTGCCTGCGATATTCCTAAGTCTTTCGCAACCTCAGTCTGAGTGCGGCAGTCAAAAAACCTTAGTGTTATTATCTGTCGCTCTCTTGGAGAAAGGCGGTTAATTGCTTCTTTAAGGGCAAGATTTCTTACCCATCTGTCTTCAGTGTTTTTCTTGTCCTTGACCTGATCAATTACATACAGTGTGTCACCGCCATCATTAAATACCGGCTCATACAGTGAGATGGAAGGTGTCACGGCTTCAAGGGCAATTACGATATCTGCTTTGGATATGCCAATTTCTTCTGCAATTTCAGTTATTGAAGGCTCTTTTAGATTTTTCTTCATAAGTGCTTCGCGGGTTGTTATAGCTTTGTAAGCGGTATCTTTTAATGAACGGCTTACTCTTATTGTACTGTTATCGCGCAGGAAGCGCTTTATCTCCCCTATAATCATAGGAACTGCATACGTCGAGAACTGTACATTTAAAGATATATCGAAATTGTCAATTGCTTTAATCATGCCTATACAGCCTATCTGGAACAGGTCATCAAGATTTTCACCGCTCTGGCTGAAGCGCTGGACAATGCTTAATACAAGTCTTAAGTTTCCTTTTATAAATGTTTCTCTTGCCTGTGTATCTCCTGATTTTATCTTTACAAGCAGCTCTTTTGACTGAGCCGGTTTAAGAAGAGGAAGGTCACTTGTATTGACTCCGCATATTTCAACTTTGTATCCAGCCATAATCCCTCCTTGAACAATACATTTGTTTTTCGATTTATCAACATTAAAAGGATTGACATTTTGGCTGGGCTTATTCATAATTAATTTATATATTTAATTCGGAGGTAGATAGTGTGAAGTGTCCATTTTGTGGTAAAGATAACACTAAGGTAATTGATTCAAGACCAACTGATGACAGTTCTATAAGAAGGCGTCGTCAGTGCGATGAATGTGGTAAGAGATTCACTACATATGAAAAGATTGAATCCATGCCTCTTATTGTTATCAAGAAGGATAATAACAGGGAACCTTATGACAGAGAGAAGATAACAGCAGGTATTGTAAGATCATGCCATAAAAGACCTGTATCTATCTCACAGATTAATAATATGGTTGATGAGATTGAGACTCAGATATTTAATATTGGCGAGAAAGAAATTTCAACTAAAACTATCGGTGAGATTGTAATGAGCAAGCTTAAGGCAGTTGATGAGGTTGCCTATGTAAGATTTGCTTCTGTTTACAGGGAATTTAAGGATGTTGATTCATTTATGGAAGAGATTAAGAAAATCCTTAAATAATATATATCAGTAATTTGGAAAGGCAGCATAAGGTTATGTTTAAGAGGTTTTATCCTGATATATATATTGATTCGGCTTATGATATAGATTATGAAGAGCTGTATAATAAGGGCTACAGAGGTATTATATTTGACATTGATAATACTCTTGTGGAGCATGGCGCGCCGGTTACGAAACGGTGCAGTGATTTATTTGACAGATTAAGAGCCATGGGCTTTGATACATGTATTATATCTAATAATAAAGAACCGCGTGTGAAGCCGCTTGCTGATGCATGCGGTTCAAGATATGTAAGCAAGGCAGGTAAACCATCACCTGTTAATTATATTAAGGCGATGGAGATTATGGGAACAGATAAAGATAATACGTTTTTTGTCGGCGACCAGCTTTTTACAGATGTGTGGGGCGCTAACAGGGCAGGTATTATGTCTGTGCTTGTAAAACCTATTGATAAGCATGAAGAAATTCAGATAATTATTAAGAGAAGACTGGAATGGATTGTTTTATTTTTCTATAAAAGAACAAAGCATTAATTGCTTAAAGGAGCTTAGATTATGGACATCAAAGGAACAACAAGAGTATGCGGACTTATTGGTAATCCGGTAGGACATTCTGTGTCACCGGCAATTCATAATAATCTTGCACAGCTGACAGGAAAGGACATGGTTTATACTACATTTAAAGTGGAAAAAGGAGATGTGGAAGCTGCTGTAAGGGGCGCTTATAGTCTCAATATACTGGGACTTAATGTCACAGTTCCACACAAGTCAGCAGTTATTGATTCTCTTGTAGATATAGATCCGCTTGCCAAGGCTATAGGAGCTGTTAATACTCTTGTAAGGGTTGACGGAGGATTCAAAGGATACAACACTGATATTCTTGGCCTTGCAAGGGAGCTTGAAGATGAAGGTATTGAACTTGAGAATTCCAAAGTTATTATTCTTGGAGCAGGAGGAGCAGCAAGAGCCATAACATTCTTATGTTCAAGTAAGAATGCACAGTGTGTGTATCTGCTGAACAGAACAGTTGATAAGGCTGAGGCGATTGCACAGGCTGTTAATGCACATTTTAACAATGAAAAAGTAATTCCTATGAATATTGCTGATTATGCGGATATTCCAGGAGATGATTATATTGTTATCCAGACAACAAGCGTTGGACTTCACCCGAATGATACTGCTGTTGTTATTGATGATGAAGCATTTTACAAAAAGGCAGCAGTTGGTGTTGATATTATATATAATCCGGCTGAGACTATGTTTATGAAGCTTATCAAGGCGCAGGGGAAAAAGGCTTATAATGGACTTAAGATGCTTCTGTATCAGGGAGTAAGTGCTTATGAACTCTGGAATGACTGTAAGATTTCTAAAAAAGAAGCGGATGAAGTATATAAGTGTCTTGAGAAGGAGCTTGGGATTGATGAATAACGGACATAATAATATTATTCTCATTGGATTTATGGGAAGTGGCAAGACAACATTTGGAAGATGGATTACCAGGAACCACAATATGGAATTCCTTGATACTGACGAGTATATAGAGAATAAGTACAACAAGCTTATTAAGGATATATTCAGGGATTCCGGTGAAGAGACATTCAGGGATATGGAGACACAGGCTATTAAAGAACTTGCACAGGTCTGTGATAACTGTGTTATATCTGTTGGTGGAGGACTGCCGGTAAGAGCGGTTAACAGAAGTCTTCTTAAGGAGCTTGGAATTGTTGTATATCTGGAAGCATCTGTTGATGAACTGGTAAAGCGTCTGTCTAAAGATACAACCAGACCGCTTCTTGCAGGAGGCAACTTAAGAGAGAAGATTGAAAGCCTTATGGCTGCAAGGGAGGCTCTTTATAAAGAGGCTGCTGATATTATTGTTAAGACTGATGACAGAAGATTTGAAGATATGTATACAGATGTTGTGACAGCTATTAATATGGGAATAATGGAGGATTGATATGAAGATACTTGTAATGAACGGACCTAACATTAATTTTCTTGGAATAAGAGAGAAAGGCATCTATGGTGAACAGAATTATGAAGCCCTTGTTTCAATGATTGAGAAGAAGGCAGAAGAGCTTGGAGTTGATGTGGAAGTATTCCAGAGCAATCACGAAGGTGCTATAATTGATAAGATTCAGGAGGCATACTACAATGATGTTAATGGAATTGTTATCAATCCGGGAGCATTCACACATTACAGCTATGCGGTAAGAGATGCACTTGCATCTGTTGCAGCTATTCCTAAGATTGAAGTTCATATATCCAACGTACATACAAGGGAGGAATTCAGACACACATCTGTGACCGTTCCTGTATGTAATGGACAGGTTGTAGGATTAGGGCTTAAAGGATATTTATATGCAATGGAAGCAGTTGTTGACCTTGCGATGAAAAAGTAGTTGCCAAATGTTTATATTTATTATACAATATTAGAAGTCATTTGATTATTTAGGAGGTATACCAAAGAATGGTAGATGCAGGTAGTTTTAAGAACGGTATTACAATTCAGTATGAGAACGGAATTTGGCAGGTAATCGAATTCCAGCATGTTAAGCCTGGTAAGGGATCACCTTTCGTTAGAGCTAAGTTAAAGAATATTATTTCTGGTGGTGTTATAGAGAATTCTTTCAGACCAACTGAGAAGTTTGATCTTGCACACATCGACAGATCTGAATATCAGTATTTATATGCTGATGGAGATCTTTACAACTTCATGAACACAGAAACATATGACCAGATTGCATTAAGCGCTGATCAGGTTGGGGATTCACTTAAGTTCGTAAAAGAGAACGAGATGGTTAAGCTCTGTTCACATGAAGGCAATGTATTTGCTATCGAGCCACCTATTTCAGTTGAGCTTGAAGTAACAGAGACAGAGCCAGGTATCAAGGGTAACACAGCAACAGGTGCTACTAAGCCAGCTATCGTTGAGACAGGAGCTAAGATTATGGTTCCATTATTCGTTAACCAGGGCGATAAGATTAAGATTGATACTCGTACAGGTGAGTACACATCAAGAGCATAATCAATATGTATTATTAAAGGGCTGTCATGCTATGCATGGCAGCCCTTTTTGCGCGAGTAGCGATGAGAATAGCTGCAGAATTTATAATCATGCTTGCATGAATTATAAATTGGGCGGATATTCGAGGAGCACCGCGACAATGCCAGACTTTAGTCTGGCATATGCGTTACTCGCGCGAGTAGCGATGAGAATAGTTCTAGACTTATCCTCTTGCCTGGAATGTTGTACAGACAGTATCATCTTCGGTAACAGCCTTAATACCTGATATATCTACATGGTCTGCGTCACATTTTTTATTAGTATTATATATGCAGTTAGTTGCTTCGCAAGAGATTGATAATGAATCTTTAGGAAGGTGGCACATATTAGTTGCACCAGGATTCTGATGTTCATAATCACCGCAGCATGTTTCGCCACACCGGCAGGCAGAACTTCCTTCTACACAGATTGAATTAAGACAGCACTGGTTGTCACAGTTATGCACACATGAAGCGGCATTACAGTTAAGATTACCCATAGCATTTTCTCCTTTCAAAAAACAATTATGACCGCCATGTAGTATGTAACATAGCGGCCATATTATTGTTCCCTGAATATTATCCTTTATTCAGAGGGTTATTTAATGAAAGAAAATGTAAATCGTTTCGTTCTGACATTAAAATATCTGAAAGAAACTTTTGCAATAATTTTATCTTTTGATACGAAAGTATTTACCCAGTATCTTGAATCCTTAGAATTATTCCGGTTGTCACCAAGCATGAAATATGAATTAGCGGGGACAACATATGTGAGACTTTCACCATCTGTATTCATAGGTTCACGGAGATAATCCTCTTCAAGCATATCACCATTGACATATACATGACCATTGGTAATTTCGATAACATCTCCGGGAATACCAATAACTCTTTTGACAAAATTCTGTGATTCGTCATCAGGGTACTTGAATATTACAATATCGCCACGCTTTGGTTCACTGAAAAGATATGCAAGACGGAAACCAATAAGCCTGTCACCAGTGAGAATAGTATTCTCCATAGAACCGGATGGTACCTGAGCGTTAACAATAATAAATCTTGTAAACAGAAATGCTACAATTACAGCAATTGCAAGAATTTTAACATAACTTAAAATTTCAGCACCAATGCTTGTTTTTTGAGATTTATTATGATTGTTCTTAGAATCATCAAATTGTTGTTCGCTGCTAAAACGTGGAATTTCTGAATCATCATATGAACTTTCGTAATAATTATGATAATTATCATCGGTATCATCTAAAAATTCAATTCCATCATCAAAATCATATCTTGTGGTTGTATCATCGTCAAATCTATTGTTGTTATAATCTGTCATATTAAATAGTCCTTATCTTTATATAAGACAATGATAGTTTAAATAGCTTTATTTTGCAAGCAATTCCATGATTTTATTGCTTCTTGCAATGAAACCTGTCATCTGTTCTGGTGAAAGCGGAGCATGACTAAGCATTGCTAAGTCATAAAGCTGTTCACATATAATCTTAGTATTTTCGCCATCTGCATGTTCAGCTACATATTTAACAAGGTCATTGTTTGCATTAAGTACAAGAGTCTGACCTTCAGCACCGAACATATTAGGATCCATGCCTCCCATGCCGTACATCTTCATCATATCCTGCATTCTTCTGCTTTCTTCAGAAAGAGTAATCATAGAAGAGATAGATGCATCCTTTAATTTCTCAACATTTACAGTTAAATTCTCTTTGCCAAGAGCGTCTTTAAATGTCTTAGAAAGCTTTTCAGTCATGTCCTTCAACTCGTCTTCTGAAGTCTCTTCCTTAAAGCTGTCTGAAAGATCCGCATCGATACGCTTGAACTTGAGATTCTCGTTCTTAGATTCCATGTTAGTGATGAATGGCTGGTCAATGTTATGAGTAAGAATTACGGCATCAATACCTTCTTTCTTAAACATATTGATGTACTGGCTCTGCTCAACTTCATCTGTTACATAGAATACAGTGTTCTCGTGTTTTTCTTTATTCTCTTCGAGACATTCTTTAAGTGTTAAATATTTGCCGTCAAGATTCTTGAATATGATGTAATCATTCATCTTCTCAGCAAATTTTTCATCCTTTATGCAGCCGAATTTAATAAATGGATTGATATCATCCCAGTATTTCTCGTAATTTTCTTTGTCTGTCTTACACATGCCGGAAAGCTTGTCGGCAACCTTTTTAGTGATGTAATCAGATATCTTCTTAACGAATCCGTCGTTCTGAAGTGCTGAACGTGATACATTAAGTGGAAGGTCCGGACAGTCAATAACACCTTTAAGAAGAAGTAAAAATTCTGGAATAACTTCTTTGATGTTATCTGCTACGAATACCTGATTGTTATAAAGTTTTATAGTACCTTCAATAGATTCATACTCTGTATTAATCTTAGGGAAGTAGAGAATACCCTTAAGATTGAAAGGATAATCCATATTAAGGTGAATCCAGAATAATGGTTCTTTATAATCGTGGAATACCTTGCGGTAGAATTCCTTGTAATCTTCATCTGAACATTCGTTAGGATGCTTTGTCCAGAGTGGATGGATATCGTTGATTGCAATAGGTCTTTTTACAATCTTAGCCATCTTTTTGGCTGGAACTTTCTCAACAGTTTCCTTAGTTCCATCTTCTTTCTCAACTTCTTCTGTAACAGCGTCCTTTATAAATGTATCAAGAACTGTATCTTTTTCTGTAACTTCTTCTTCAGGAATTTCCTCAGTCTGTTCACCCGCATCTTCGTTAGTTACAAAGATTGGAACCGGCATGAAAGAGCAGTACTTATCAAGAACTTCTTTAGCCTTATATTCGTTGGCAAATTCATAGCTGTCCTCATTGAGGTAAAGAGTAATCTCAGTACCAGGAGTTGTTTTGGTTCCCTCACTTATATCATATTCAGTTCCACCGTCACATGACCAGTGAACTGATTCTGCTCCGTCCTTAAATGAAAGAGTATCAATAGTAACCTGGTCAGCAACCATAAATGCTGAGTAGAAACCTAAACCAAAATGTCCGATAATCTGGTCATCGTTAGCCTTATCCTTATACTTCTCAAGGAATGCTTCAGCACCTGAAAAAGCAATCTGGTTGATATACTCATCAACCTCTTCCTTAGTCATACCAATACCGTTATCAATGATTTTAATGGCCTTATCTTTTGCAGAAAGCTTAATTTCAACCTTATATTCAATATCATCAGGAGCTTCATACTCCCCAATCATTGAAAGCTTCTTGAGCTTAGTGATAGCATCACATGCATTAGAAACTAACTCTCTATAGAAGATATCATGGTCAGAATACATCCATTTCTTGATGATAGGGAAAATATTCTGACTGTTAATAGATAAATTACCATGTTCTTTTGACATAATATTTCACTCTCCAATCTGTATAGTATTAAACTAAATGTTAATTTAATACACCCGAAAACATAAGTCAAGCAAAAACTAGCACTCGAAGATAAAGAGTGCTAACAAAAAGCCGCCTGTACTTGTAAACAGGCGGCTTTGCAGGATTTATTAAATAATTCTAAATTATTCTTCATATGAAATATCAGCATCAGATAAGAAGCTGAGAATATATTTTTCAAATGCTTCGTCAAGGGAGCGGTCAAGTGTAAATGTGCTAAGAGATGAAGCAGTGGTCATTGTTACACTGCCGTCCTGATACCGCACATTAAGAAACAGTCCATTTACACAATCCGGATCGAAATTCAGGTCATGCTCAAGTATAAGCTTTGCAACAACTGTTTCCGGCAGAACAAATGTGATTTTCAGCAGCTCAGGTACTTTCTTCCCCTTAATAATACTGAACGCGAATGGCTTGATGGATTTCCATGAAGAATATTTTGAGGAAGGCATTGTATCTAATTCGTCCTCACTGTAAAACTGTGTGTTAAGCTTGCCATCAATGGTAAAACTGCATCCTGTGCATATATATGCTTCTGATAGACACATATTATCAAATGTGTCACTAATAAGAAGCTTATTCATAAACTGTTTTAAATCTTTAATCGTAAGAGAGAGCATAAATCCTCCTTGTTTTGCGAAGCAAAATCCGAATCCAATGAAGAGGAGAGGATTTGGCCTCCTTGTTTTGCGAAGCAAAATCCGACTGCCCACGCAGGAGCAGAGAATTTTGCCTGCAGTATCTCAATTATAATATAAAATCAGTCTTTTAGAAACAGCTTTTGAATTATATTTATAAAAGCAAAAAGAAGCGTTGATATGATGCACAGAATAACGATTCCGAGTACCACATAACTCATCTTGAATACCTGACTTCCATATATTATAAGATAACCAAGACCTTTCTTAGCAGCCAGGAATTCGCCGATAATTACACCTACAAGGCACAAGCCTATATTTACCTTCATGTTGCTGATAATAATTTTTTTAGAGCCGGGAATAATAAGTTTGCATAAGATATGCCATTTATTACCACCAAGAGTTCGTATAAGAGTGATTTTTTCTTTGTCGATTCCCAAGAAGCCGGTGTAAAGATTAATAATCATACCAAATATTGCGACAGATACGGCTGTTATAATTATCGCTTTTGTATTAGTTCCGAGCCACACAATAAGCATTGGAGCCAGTGCTGATTTAGGGAGGCTGTTAAGAACAACCATGAAAGGTTCAAGACAATCTGAAAGACCTTTAAAACACCACAGAAGAATTGCAAATATTATGCCGACTATGGTAATTATTGCAAATGCGACAAGTGTTTCATACAGTGTTACCCATATATGGATGAATATTACTCCGTCTCTGGCAAGGTCCATAAATGTCTGGTATAACCGTACAGGCGAACTGAATATAAATGCATTGATAATACCTTTGTCGGCGGTAAACTCCCATATGCCGATGAAGCCTAAAAATAGTATAAGACGGGAAAGTGTCACAGATATTGAATATATCCGCTGTTTAATTACAAATCTGCGTTGTAAAGGACTGATATTCATTTTAACACCTCCCTTATTTCATCAAAATATTTCTGGGTTGAAAGAGTATCTCTTGATTCAATATCAACTGTTTTTAAAAGTCTGGCTGGTCTGTTCGTGAGAATAAGAACACGGTCAGTCATAGCTATGGCTTCAGAGATATCATGTGTTACAAGAATTACCGTTTTTTTCTCGCTTCTTAAGATGTTGCATATATCTTCTCTTACCTCAAGTCTTGTCTGATAATCAAGAGCAGAAAAAGGTTCATCTAAAAGTAAAATATCCGGTTTCAGAGCAAGTGTGCGGATAAGTGCAGCACGCTGTCTCATGCCTCCGGATAACTGTGATGGTCTTGCTGATTTGAATTCTGCAAGGTCATATTGTTTTAAGAGGTGATTAACATATGCGATATTTTCTGGTGTTTTCTTATTATTTATTTCAAGACCTAACATAACATTTTTATAAATGCTGCGCCATTCAAAGAGATTATCCTTTTGCAGCATATATCCCATCCGGGAGTCTTTATTACCTTCTGGTGGGTTTATATATATAGTCCCGGCTTCTGGTTTTATAAGATCACACAGAAGCGACAGAAGAGTTGATTTTCCACAGCCGGACGGCCCTACAATGGATGTGAAGCTGCCGGGTTCTATCTCAAAAGAGAGGTCGTTGATTACCGGAGTTTCGCCATTTTTATCGTGATAAGAATAATATATGTGGTCTAAAGACAGAATTGCTTCCAATAGATTACTCCCATACTATGGTTAATATAATTTATGAAAAATATCAGAAAAAGTGATAATCAAGATTGAATAAAACAGGTATTAAGAATATAATAAAAACATTAAAGTCAAATGAGGGGAGCTTTATGAACTATTTAGAGGAAATTATTGCTAATATAAGCGGAGACAGAGTGTATATCCAGACGCATAATTTTCCAGATCCGGATGCTATTGCATGTGCGTATGGATTATCTGAGCTTTTGAAAGCAAAAGGGGTAGAAGCCGAGATATGTTATAAGGGAAGCATAGAACGGACTGTAACAGCCAAGATGGTGGGACTTCTTGGCATTGAGGTGAAAGAATATATGAATCCTGATGAATTTAATGAAGAGGATGAAATTATTCTTGTTGATGCACAGAAAGGTAATTCTAATATTATAGACATGAATGGTCAGGAAATTATATGCATAGACCATCATCCTATATATGATTCGGTGGATTACAGATTTTCTGATATAAGACCAGATGTGGGAGCGTGTGCATCTATTATTGCAACTTATTATTTTGATAACAACATTGATATGCCTGAAAATGTTGCAACAGCACTTCTTTATGGTATTAAAATGGATACAGCAGATATGAAAAGAGGTGTGACACAGTTAGATCTGGATATGTTTTATAAGCTGTATATGATGGCTGACAGGGATATTCTTTCAGATCTTGACAGCAGTGTACTGCATTATGATGATATTAAGGCATATAAGGATGCATTTAGTACAATAGATATAAGAGAAGATGTCTGTTTTGCATGTGCGGGATATGAATGCAAGGAAGCACTTATTGCTGCTATATGTGATTTTACTCTGACACTGGATGGAATTAATCTTTCGATAGTCTACTCGCCAAAGCAGGATGGAATAAAGATTTCCATAAGAAGCAGCGGAAAATATCTGTCAGGCGTAATTGCCATGAATGCGCTTAAAGGAATTGGAACTGGCGGAGGACATGATAATATGGCAGGCGGCTATGTGTCATACTGGAAACCAGATGGAGAGAAAATAAGTGAAGCTGAGATTTTAAGAATTGAGCAGGAGATTAAAACAAGATTCTTAAAAGAAGCAGGTATTGAATAATAAATATATTAACTGCCGGTACGGAATTCATACCGGCAGTTTTTGTTTTGTATACTATCTTATATTAATCTGTATTCTGTCAATGAAATGTCCGAAAATGCCAGCATAGCCATCCATTCCGTTATCAGTACTGTTGTCTTTTTGCGGGCTGTAGTAATTATTGTTTACGGGGCTTACCCTGTAGAAAGCATAGTGATATCCTGATGAGGTAATAATATCATCAGGCGTGTAATAATATATTTCAACGGCATCAACAGGCGTATCATTGCCGGCATATCCATTATAGTAATCGTTAATATTGGTGTTACGGCTGTCGATGAAACCCAGCCATCCGCTATTTACATGGACGCGGTATTTTATGTGACCAGTATCAGTGGTGATTGCAAGTCCGGTAATATTCTGACCACGGATTCCGGCATAATCTTCATTGTTTTTAACAACAGGAAGCCATCTTCCAGATGAAAGTTTTGTCTGATAGAAGACATTTATATTATTGGCAGTACTATCGTCAGAATGGATAGTTTCGCCAGTATTGTCGTCTTTTTTCACAGAATAGTCTGAGTAATATACATTGCCATCGTATTCTTCATCCTCAATTTCAACAGCACCAAACTGCCACATAGTACAGTCAAGGCTTGGAGAATCAATACCCCAGTGAGCAAGCCAGATATTCATTTCAGGTATGGCTTTTAATCTGTCAAGGTCAAGCACATTTGTAAAATAGTTGTAGTTGGCGTATACACCGGTTTTATAACCGCTTATCCGCATAGCGTTTACAAATATTTCGCAGAAGTCGGAAAGCAGTTCACCTTCAGAGTACACATCAATTTCGTTTCGGGCTTTATATCCGTCAGCATCTTCCATATCAAACCAGACACCCAGCTCAGGATTTCTGCCTTTAAGAAGTCTTAAGGCATGGGCAGCTTCACTTGCAGCGTCGTAATAATCAAGAGCATAACTATACAGATATACACCGTAAGGTATGCCGAGCTGTTCACATTCATTCATATTCCGTATGGCAGTAGTATCATCCTGTGACTGGCTGTCACTGCCATATCCTATACGGATAATTGCACCTTCAATATAGTTTTTCATATTATCCCACTGTATAAATCCATTATAGCTGCTCACATCTATAACAACGGCATATATATCAGACGGGAATAATATGAACAGGCATACAGATGCAATAATCGCAACATATATTCTGATGATTTTTTTCATTAACAAAGCTCCTTTCATATAATATTCTAATATAGAATATTCGAAAGACTGGCCTGATGTTAGTGAAATAACGGCTTTACAAAAAATCGATTAATATATATAATGTATTACAGTTTCCGCTGTGATTGCGGTTATGATGCCACCTTGGCTCAGTCGGTAGAGCGTTTCACTCGTAATGAAAAGGTCGCCGGTTCGATTCCGGCAGGTGGCTTGAATTAAAAAGTTCGCGAAGCTATGAAAATATAGGCTTTGCGGATTTTTTTCGTTTTATGAATAATATTCCACCCAGCCGCCAACCCTAATACAGAATAATATAATCAGGAGGCGGACATGGGCAAATCTGAAGAAGAAAAAACAGATAATGATTATAAAGATGGTGCTGTCACGAAAAATGCTCTTCAGGTGATAACAATTATTGGAGAGATAGAAGGACATGATAATCTTCCTGCAACAAGCAAAGCAACCAAGTATGAACATATGCTTCCTAAGCTTGCGGAGATTGAGATGGATAAAGATATTAAAGGTGTACTTTTTATTATGAATACAGTTGGTGGGGATGTCAGTGCAGGACTGGCACTGGCAGAGATGATTGCTTCTATGAAAAAGCCGACAGTTTCATTAATAATAGGTGATTCGCACAGTATAGGAGTGCCGCTTGCCGTAAGTACAGATTATTCATTTATTGTGCCGACAGCCACAATGATAATACATCCAGTGAGGATGAATGGAACGTTAATCGGGGTTCAGCAGACATATGACTATTTCGAACGCATTTCTGACAGGATAACTTCGTTCATTGCAGACCACAGCAGGGTGAGCAAGGAAAGGGTTGAAGAAATGATGGTGGATACGACACAGCTATCTAAAGACTTAGGAACAGTGCTGGTGGGTAGACAGGCAGTTGAAGAAGGTTTAATATGTGAAGTTGGTGGAATCAGTGATGCGCTTGATAAGCTGGATTCCATGATTAATGAATGTTAGGGTGAAGATATGAAATGTAATCTGTGTCCAAGAGCCTGCAATGTTGACAGAAATGTTAATACAGGCTTTTGTGGAATGACTAATGATATATATGCGGCAAGAGCCGCTCTACATATGTGGGAAGAACCATGCATATCGGGGGAACACGGCAGCGGGGCAGTATTCTTTTCCGGGTGTACATTAAGGTGCATATTCTGTCAGAATTTTGAGATCGCTGCGGCACAGGTTGGAAAGAAGATAACAGTGGAGAGGCTTTCAGACATTTTTCTTGAACTTCAGGACAAATGTGCCAACAATATCAATCTCGTAACTGCAACACATTTTGTGCCACAAGTAGCAGAGGCACTTGTCAAGGCAAAGAATAAGGGGCTTGTCATACCAGTTGTGTACAATTCAAGTGCATACGAGAATGTCAGCACGCTTAATATGCTTGACGGGCTTGTGGATGTGTATCTTCCAGACATGAAATACATAGACAGCAGGCTTTCGGCAGAGTACTCGAAAGCACCAGATTATGCTGATGTGGCTAAAGCTGCAATACATGAGATGGTCAGACAGACCGGAAAGCCGGAATTCTTTATAGTAGATGATGAACTCGTGAAGAGCGGAAGAGTTGAAGCCGGGATTATGAAAAAAGGCGTAATTGTAAGACATCTTGTACTTCCGGGAACAACTAAGGATTCCAAAGCGGTTATAAAATATCTTATTGATACATATGGAGATGATATATACATAAGCATAATGAGCCAGTACACACCATTTGAGAGACTAAAAAAACATCCACTCCTGTCGCGGAAAGTGACAAGAAAAGAATATAATTCTGTGGTAGATTATGCAATAGACTGTGGGATTAATAATGGATTTATTCAGGAAGGTGATGTTGCAGAGGAAAGCTTTATACCTGAATTTGACTATGAGGGCATATGATTATATAATCGTAACAGAGATTATTACAAATGTATTGGCAGGATTAATATATGGAGAATAAGCATGGGCATATAGAGCAGAACAGAGCCAGAATATGGCAGATTGGCTTGTTTTCTCTTAATAATACATCAACTAATCTGTTTCTTGCGATGATGGGATATGTCTCATATTATGCTAATGGAATAGCAGGTCTTTCAGTTGTGCTTATTTCAGTTATTCTTACGGGAATGAGAATATTTGATGGGGTAACAGATCCGGTAATAGGGTATTTTATAGATAAGACTAATGGAAAATATGGTAAATTCAGGCCTTATATTGTTATAGGATACTTACTAATGGCAATCAGCAGTCTTGTACTGTTCTTTACTACAAGCCTTGTTCCAGTTATTTTAAGACCATTGTATTTTATAATTGTATATTCAGTATATATAATAGGATACACATTTCAGACAGCAGTTGTAAAGTCTGGACAATCGGTAATTACTAATGACATGAAGCAGAGGCCAATGATAACATTTTTTGACTCAACATTTATAATGTTCGCACATGGTCTGGTTGCTTTCTATGTGTCAGTGTATCTGATTGAGAAATATAAGACATTCCAGTCACAGGCACTTTTTTCAGAGTTCGTAATCACAGTGGTTATTGTAGCCGGAATATGCTCAGCACTGGCTGTTGTGGGAATATGGAGTAAGGATAATGTAAAGTACTTCAAGCTTGATGAGGATAAGAAGCAGCAGATACATTTCAGGGATTATGCGGCTATAATTAAACATAATAAGCCAATCAGAATGCTTGTTATTGCAGCGGCATCTAACAAATTCGCACAGATGGTATATGGTAATTCAACAGTTCTTGTAATGCTTTATGGAATACTGATGCAGAATTATCCGCTTGCTGGTATAATTGGAATAATTGTTGGTATTCCCAACTTGGGAATAATATATCTTGGGATAGAGCATGCCAAGCGATGCGGACAGAAGAAGACACTTGTAAGGTCAACATATCTTGCAATTATTTTTCAGACGATACTTATGTTTATGATGATATTTTCAGACCTTACAAATGTATCATTAAGACATATTAACTTTATAACGGTAGCGTTTTTGTTAGTGTTTACGCTGCTTAATGGAGTAAAATCAATATCTAATAATATAGTTGTTCCTATGATTGCCGATTGTACTGATTACGAATATACACTGAGCGGACATTTTGTGCCGGGAATAATGGGAGCACTGTTTTCATTTATTGACAAATCATTTTCAGCACTTGGAACAGGATTTGTAGGAATAGCACTTGCGATAGCAGGGTATTCTAAAGTTTTTCCGCAGGTGGAGGACCCACTGACACCACAGCTTAAGTTTCTGACAATATTTTTCTATTGCATAATTCCGATAATAGGCTGGATTGTGACAATATTTATAATGAGATTTTATAAGCTGGATAAGAATACTATGAGGGGCTTGTATAAGAAATAGAGTGGAGATTAATATGCTTATTAGTAAAGGAAATCCCATGCTTATGGGATGCAGCAGATATAAGGACGGATATAATTTTACATATGAGGCAGAATGTGACAGTGCAGCTCTGCTGATTTTTGATGCCCATATGAAACTTAAAGAACGCATCGAACTGGATTCATCAATGAAATGTGGCAACATATTTTCAGTATATGTATGTGACAGGAAGCTGGACAAATGTTTCTATTGCTATGATATAGATGGATTAATGTATCTTGACCCATATGCAAAGGCGATAACGGATTGTGGAAGATTTGGACAGATGGACGAGGAAGATGTGTATCTGGCAGCGATTGATGTGGCAGATTATGACTGGGAAGATGACAGGCCGCTTAATCTGGATTACAGTGACTGCATTTTTTACAAAATGAATGTCAGGGGATTTACTAAGAGCAGGACATCTAAGGTTAAAGATAAAGGCACATTTGCAGGAATAGTGAACAAGATTCCATATCTTAAGGAACTTGGAGTTACTACTATTGAACTGCAGCCTGCATATGAATTTGATGAAATAGGCCGTTTTCCACAGCTGACTGATACTATAATGTCAAAATACGGAGCCGGAACACATTACAGTGTGGATAAGAATGAGCAGAGAATTAATTACTGGGGATATACGGGAGGATTTTATTTCGCACCAAAGGCATCATATTCTTCAATTGCTTCAAAGCATCCGGGTGTGTTTAGGGATTATACAGTTGAATTTAAGGATGTGGTTAAAGAATTGCACAGAAATGGCATTGAAGTCGTTATGGAAATGTTTTTTACTGACGAAAGTACAGGCTTTATCCTGCAGTGTGTAAGATACTGGGTTACTGAATATCACATTGACGGAGTTCATGTGTACTGTGATGAGTCAGCGCTTAAGGCACTTTCACAGGATGCACTTTTAGCGGATACCAAGATTATAACTGTATACTGGAATGGCAAAACCGGAACGAAGAAGCATATGGCTAATTATAATAATGATTTCCAGAATATTGCGCGCCGACTGTTAAAAGGCGATGAGAATATGCTTGGAGAATTTGCGGCTATATCAAGAAAGAATGAAGCAAACAGTGCAAATATTAATTATATTGCCAACAACAATGGATTTACTCTTAATGACCTTGTAAGCTATGACAGAAAGCATAATGAGCTTAATGGCGAGAATAACAGGGATGGCGAGGATTTTAATTTCAGCTGGAACTGTGGCGAGGAAGGCTCGACAAGAAAGAGAAAGATTAAAGAACTAAGAATGCGTCAGATTAAAAATGCACTGGCATTTGTTTTCTTATCGGCAGGCACTCCGCTTATACTTGCCGGAGACGAGTTTGGCAATTCACAGAATGGTAACAATAATCCGTATTGTGTTGACAGTGAACTTTCATGGGTTAACTGGAAGGAAACTAAAGAGGGAAAAGAAATTCTTGAATGGACAAAGGCTCTTATACAGTTCAGACAGAATAATAAGATACTTCATATGCCGCAGTCGCTTACTTTAAGTGACAGGGTATCATGTGGTTACCCTGATATATCATATCATGGAACTAATGCGTGGTATGCACAGATGAATACATATGACAGGCATTTAGGAATTATGTATTCATGCGTATATGGGGATGAAGAAGACTACCGTTTGATATATGCCGCATATAATATGCACTGGGAGAATCACAGCTTTGCACTTCCTAAGATTAATGGTACATGGAAGGTTGATATGAGTTCTAATGTATCAGGTGCTGTGATTGAAGATAATAACAGAAGTGTATGTGTTGAGCCACGAAGTGTTGCAATACTCACAGGAACATATGAAATTCCTGCTAAAAAGGAGAAGTAATGGATATAAAGAAGCTTGCAGATGTCAAAGACAGATTTGCAGATTACGAGAAGATATTTAATTCAGGTGATTATGACAAAGCGGCAGATATATTATCTGCAATACTTGAAAGAATAGAAGAGTGTACGGACGAGCGTAAAGCCGGAACTATGGATGATACATTTGTGAAAAAATCGGACATGGACGGCAGACCAATATATATAAGCCTTAATCATGTTATGGAATATTATGTGTATGCATGTTATTTTGAACCGGAAACGGATGTGCTGTGTACAGAACTGCCGGTTGGAGAGTACTACAGGACTTATGGCAGTCTGTGCCTGAAAATATCAAAGTTTCGCAGAGCTGAGGATGCATTTAAGAAGGCTATATGCTGGAATCCTGTTGACCTTGATTCATATCTTGGTCTTGCAGAATGTTATAAGAATCTTAACATGTTATCAAGATATCTTGATGTTACAAAGCAGGCGTACAGATTCTGCTGCAGCCGTGCAACGATGGCAAGGTACTACAGAAATATGGGATTTTATTATGTTGCCAGGTATAATACTGAGGCGGCAAGAGTGTGCTACACCTACAGCAATATATATTATAAGACAGATAATGCTGATAATGAACTTAAGTATCTTGAGCAGGCATTAAATGACAAGACACCGGAATATTCTGTTAAACAGATGCAGGAAATACTTGATAAGAATGAGGTGGAACCAGGACCTGACTCTAAGACAATAGGAATTATATACAGAGTCGGTGAACTTATGATGAATGATAAAGATTACCGTCTGGCAAGAGACTGCTTTTCAATTGTTTATGATATAACACAGGAAGCACAGTTAAAGACATTGCTTGATGAATTAGATAAAGATCTGGAGGATAACAATGCTTGATAAATCTTATGATGGAATAATATTTGACCTTGATGGTACTATGTGGGACACAAGAAAACCAATATGTGAGGCGTGGAATATAATACTTTCTCGTCATGAAGAGATTCACAGAGCACCAATTGTCGAGACAGACCTTAACGACTGTATGGGACTTCCGATGTACGACATAGCTGCAAAGCTGTTTCCACAAGAACAGGAGCAGATAAGAAATGCACTTATGGACGAACTGTGTACATTTGAGAATGGCTATCTTGCTGAAAGAGGTGGAATCCTTTATCCACAGCTTGCAGAAACTCTTTATACACTAAGCAGGAAATATCCATTGTACATTGTGAGTAATTGTCAGGATGGTTATATTGAAAGTTTTCTTACAGCACACCTTATGTCCGATTTCTTCAAAGATACTGAATGCTGGGGAAGGACATTTCTGCCAAAGAGCGAGTCTAATAAGATACTTATAGAAAGAAACAACTTAAATAACCCTGTGTATGTCGGTGATACAGCAGGCGATGCAAAGTCTGCCAAAGATGCTGGCATAGATTTTATCTATGCAGCATATGGATTTGGAGAAGTATCAGATGACAGGTATGTTGCTAAAATAGAGAGCTTTGCAGAGCTGTCTGCAATACTATAGAGGAAAGATACATGGAATAAAATATGAGTTGGAATCAGAATGTCAGATATAGTTACAAGATGCTAATTAGAAATTTTTAATAATTTAAGTTTACAAATGATATAAATTAATATATACTAAAAAAGTAAATATGGCAAACTTATAGAAATATAAGGACGCAAAACTAGAAGTCTAGAGGTATAAAACTGAAAAACACTATTTTCAGTTGAGAGATTCACATAAGCATAAGTCTCTAATACTATGATAGTTCGGTTGCATTAAGAAATCTTTAAAAAATTTCTTGGTGCAGCCTTTTTTGTTTTAAATTCAGACTTCAAAAATACCATAGGGGGAAAGAAAAATTGAAGAAAAAGATTTTATCAATGTTACTTATTGCCACAATGATTGTGACAATGTGTATGCAGACGAGTGTAGCGTTTGCATCTCAAGGTGAGACGGAGGAGCCGTTTAACAGTACTATAACAGCTATATCAAGTGATAAAGATTCATTTATCATTGAAACAGGTGCAGGCTGCCTAAATGGTAATGTAAGAGGTGGAAGTAGTATATCTACTGCGAATATGAATGTTAATGGTAGTGTTACAGAGAATGCTAATATTAAAACACCAATTCTTTTTGATGCAATTGATGAAAAGTATTTCTCTGACTTTGAGAGTATTAGTTCGGCTGAGGAACTTGAAAAAATTGGCAACAATGTTAATGGAGCAGTTAAGATTAGCAATAAGCTGGAGCTTAACAGGGGACTTAATCTTAATGGGGCTCTTCAGACAGAGGGGGATTTAATTATCGGTGGTCCAGCTTTTAATGCTAACAATGCGATAATTGTATCAGAAACAGGAAATGTTACATTAAAGAGTGATAACATCAGCTTTTCAGGATTAATTTATCTTCCATATGGAACGCTCACAATAGAGGGGGATAATGTCAACTTGAACAATGTGTGTATCATAGCAGATAAGATTAATATTAAAGCTAAGTACAATCTTAACATTAATTCCAATAGAGAACTTATCAAATTTGTAGATAAAAATGCTGTATATGAGGATAATAAGTTATATATATTTGCAGAAGGAAAGATTGATGGAACTAAGCTCACAATCAAGTGGTACACTAATATAGATATCGATGAATTTGATATTTATGAGTCTGAGACTGACACAGAAGATTATTCTGGATATAAGTTGTTGGCAAATGTGGAGAAAGACAATCAGTATACATGTGAACTGAATAATGATTTAACAGAGATGTATTATTATGTTGAAGCTGATAAATACAAGTCAATTGGATTTAAGGTGATTAATAAAAATGGAAATTATACCATAGAATACAAGGACAGTGATGGCGATGGCATCCCGGATGGTATTGAAGAAATATACGTCACCAATGTTTTTAATAAAGATTCAGATGGGGATGGGCTTTCTGATTATGACGAGGTTATGATAGTTGGTACACATCCATTGAAAAAGGATACTAATGGCAATGGAATAAATGACTACGATGACGATGTTGATAAAGATGGGTTAAGTAATGGATATGAAGTTTCTATTGGAACTAATCCTGCATATAAAGATACGGATATGGATGGCTTAACTGATTATGATGAAGTTAATATATATGGTACCAATCCTACAAAGAAGGATACAGATGGAGACAAGGCCGATGATAACTGGGAAATTAATAACAATACGGATCCATTAGTAAAGAATTCAGGCTTTAGTATTTCAGCAACAACTGGTGGAGTTAATGAATATAATCCAGTTGGCGCAAGTGTATATATTGATTCTGCTAAGGCTGATCCAGAGTCGCTTACAATCGACAGAGTAATGCCAAGCGATAATTATTACATATCACCAATGGTTGCGGGATACTTGGGAGACGGATTTGATTTCAATTTGGATGGTTCATTTGATGAGGCAACACTGGTGTTTAGTTATGATGAATCATTGGGCAAAGTATCAGATGGATTCCAGCCACGAATTTATTACTATGATGAAGAAAACAAGATGTTTGAGGAACTTGCCAATCAGACAGTAGAGGATGGTAAAGTTACAGCAGTTACAACACATTTTTCAACATATGTGCTTCTTAACAAAGTTGAATTTGACAAGGTATGGGAAAGCAATATAAAGGCTGCAGCAGGGGAAAACACTCTGAATGTAGCATTAGTGGTGGATTTGTCTGGAAGTATGAGAAATTATAAGATTGACACAGCTAAGACAGTGATAAATACTTTTGTAGACGAGTTAGAAGAAAAAGATTCTTCCGCGTTGATATCATTTACAAGTTTTGCTGAACTTCGTTGTGGCTTTACAGAAGATAAGGATGTTATAAAAAATGCAGTGAACAGAATGACTGTAGGTGGACTGACAGCTATCTATACGGGAATAGAAAGAGCATTGGATGAATTTGAAGCCAATGATATTAATGGATATAAGATGATGGTAGTGTTCACTGATGGATATGATGAACCATCTACCACATACGAGGCTAATTATAGGGAACTGGTTGAAAGAGCTAAGAAGGATGGCGTGACAATTTATACCATCGGTATAGGAACAATAGATGAGAACATATTGACAAATGTTGCAAACAATACTTGTGGAAGTTACTTTCACGCAAATGTTATTTCAGATCTGAAGGGCGTAGTGGATAATGTAAGAGATGAAGCAAAAGATTTAGTGACCGACTCTAATAATGATGGAATATGCGATTATTATACAGAAGAGATAAAAGAGGGAAGATTAGTTTTGAGCAATGGATCCTTAGAATTAAAGGGATTTGATTTGAATCTTAATGCTGATGGAGAATCATCTGACGACTGGGATGGAGACGGATTGAAGAATGGTGAGGAACTAACAATTGTAACAAAGTTTGGTAAAACATACATAGAAATGAAATCTAATCCTTTCATGCAATACACTGATTTCGACGAAGTGAATGATTATGATGAGGTGAAACATGGCTCAGATCCTATGAATTATTCGCTTGAAAAAGCTCCAGCAGATAGTTTAATGAATTCATCAGCATATGCATATGAAAGTTATGCTAATGACATGAGATATGGAACATTTAATTCATATATGATAGGATATTCGTCAGTAATTTCAGGAGTGTGGAATAAACAAGAATTATATAGAAATCTGATAGTTGACTATTATTCAAATTATATGACTGCAAATGTGGTGAATAGTGATAAGAAGTTGGAATGGAAAAAGACAATATGCGATGCTTTTAAACAATTACTTCCTAATATTGGAACTAATTATGCATTGGCAAATGACATGAATATAATGGCTAGTTATATAAATGGATGCAATTCTATTGATAAGATAAATAATTACTTTGAATCTAAAGTAGCCAGTTTTTTAAAGGAATTAAATAAGATGAGTGAGGATGCAACACAACTTAGATTTGAAGTAAATCAGAATGGGAAATATGTGGCAAAGTATATAACAGAAGAACAGGCGGTGCAATTAGCAAGAAAAATAGGAAAGCTATCAGATGCCATGGTTTTTGCAACCAGTGCGGTGGATTTATGCGATAATATAAATGGATTAATTGAAATAAAGGCTAATGAAGAGTACTTTGCTGGAAATATGGAATTGTTAATAAAATTGCAGGATTCAAAAATTTCTGATTTGTCAATGGCTGCTGTTGAGATAAGAAAAATTTTGGCTGAAAAGTATATAGAAGCAATATGTAGTATTGTTGTTGATTTTGGCATGGAAATCATTGAATCTGTAGATAATGTGATTTGGAATTTTGTTGCTTTCAAGATTCCTTATGTAAATCTTATAGCGGCAGTACGAGATGTAAGTCTGGCGGTAACAGGGGCAAAAGAAGATGTAAAGCAGATGTACAGGATGCTTTGCTACAGTGAGATGTCCTTAGTATATACAGATTTGTTTTATTCTAAAATATTAGACAGTAACAATAGATATTATAATATGTCCGAGATGACAGATAATTATTTGACCAATATAGCACAATTAAGAATTCTGGGTGAAGAAGAACAGTATGATTTCTATAAAAATGATGGAATATTTAGTGGATTAGTGAATTTATTTAACAACTCTGAGGAAGTTAGAGAAAATACAAATAACAGCATTAAATATATAAGAAAGCAAGCAAACACATTGCATTTAACTCTGTCGAATAACATGAAATATGTGGTGTAGGAAATGAGAACAATTATTTATATTAGATGTGATTCATTAAGGGGGATGCAATAATGCATGGAGAATATGTAATTGTTTATATTATGTTGGATATGATTTTTTGGGCTAGATTTATATACATAAAAACTCAATTTTATAAAACTGAAGGCATCGCATATGGTAATAGCAATCATTACTTTTCTGAGTTTCTTATCCGTGACGATAAAGGGTATAATTATGTTGGTTGGGTAAGTATGAATATATTTTCACCGCTTCATACAAGGGGGGCTGTTTATACAATATATGTTAATAAAAATAATCCCAAGAATGCAGTGATGGGGAATGAGCCAACTATATATTTAGTTCTGAGCATTGTATTTTTTATATTTGTTATTTTCTACTTGATAGTATTAACATTGTATTGGCTTATGTAAGTGCTAATTAAAATTGAAATAAATTTTTTGATATAATGGAGGATAAAAATGAAAGTTATAAAGAATATGCTGTTAGAAATAGTTACATTAATTTTGCTGGTAATAAACTTATATATGTTTTTTATTCAGAGTGGAATTGCAAGGATTCAGCATACCACACAGGAAGAATTTGATGCTTTTTGGAGAACACTTTCGATTATGAGTCTAATTTTCTTGGTAATCGTTGTTGTGATATATATTGTAAGCGTTAAAGTATTTAAAAGAACAATCGGAAAAACACTTTTAGGAGTAGTTATTCTTCTTGCTGTGAATGTGATTATACTGGTACTTACAAATGCAACAACGGTTCTTATTTTTGTAGCAGCTGTTTTATACATAGTATATCTGGTTCAGACAATTGTTAATATCAGGAAATTTTAAACTTTTGTGCTTGACGGCAGATAAACATAGTGCTATTATAGGTGGCAGTTAAATATTTAAAGTCGATGATCAAAAGAGTACTTTCGGAAGGTACATCACAGAGAGCTGGCGGTGGTGGAATGTCAGCATGGAGAGCCGTAAGGAATGGGTTTGTGAGATGCGTAGATGAATTAGCAGTAGTTTACGACGCGGCCTCGCGTTACAGGGGAAGGATATATTAATTGTATCTGATAATGAGTTGAGCATACAGGTGGCATATCCGGTAAGGAGTGCCACTTTTTTTTATTAATATTACAAGTATGTTCATAAATAAGGGTGGCACCACGGTAATTCGTCCCTGACAGGAATCTGCAATATACAGGTTCCTGTCAGGGACATTTTTTGTAAGCAGAAAGTCATGCGAACAAGAATAAAGAACGGAAAGACCTGGCTTACAAAAAAGTATGTAAGCAGAAAGTCTGCGAACAAGAATAAACCAAGCCACACAGATTAGGGAGGAACTATGAAACGAAGATTAAGAGCTTATAAGAAGACGGTAAGTATTGTTAATGAGAAAGCTATTGAACTTTACAAAGGACTTGGAATTGAAAAGAAGGGATTTCTTCTTGAAGGAACTGACAAGGAAAGCGGACAGTATACTTTTATGGGAGTTGAATCGAATGAGATAATCCAGTCAGATAAGGACAGCCTTGTTATTACAAGAAAAGATGGAAGCAGAGAGGTAAGAGAGGGCAATCCTCTTATAAGACTTAAAGAGTATTTTGATGAATTCGAGATAGTAAAGGATCCGGGAGAACTTGATTTCCTCGGAGGTCTTGTTGGAAGCCTTGGATATGATTATATAAGATACACAGAAGTCCTTCCTGATGATAATCCTGATGAGATAGGAATTGAGACAATACAGCTTATGCTTGCAGACAAGTTCATTGCTATCAATCATACAGCAGAAACATTCACAGCAGTAGTGCTTGGAGAGGATTCAGAGGAAGGCAGGATTAAGGCTTTAAAGGAAGCGGAGGAGCTTATAAAGACTGCAAGAGAGGGCGTAGATAAGTTTAAGGATGATAAGCCTGATATGTCACTTGATGGTGTAATATTGAAAAAATCGGACACGCTTGAAGAATATAGCAAGAAGGTTAATAAGATTAAGAATTACATAAAAGAAGGTCATATATTCCAGACTGTTCTTTCACAGAGATGGACAATAAAGACGGGACAGAGCGGTTTTAATCTCTATGAAAAATTAAGAGAACTTAATCCTTCACCATATATGTATTACTTTAATTTCGGAGATTTTGAGATAATCGGAAGTTCACCGGAAATGATTGTAAAGCAGTCAGACAATAAAGTATATACATGTCCTATAGCGGGCACAAGAAAAAGAGGAGCAACAAAGGAACAGGATATTGCTTTAGAGGAAGAACTTCTTGCAGATGAGAAAGAGAGAGCTGAGCATGTGATGTTAGTTGACCTTGCACGTAACGATATGGGTAAGATAAGTGAGATAGGAACAGTTAAGGTTGACCAGTTCATGAATATCCAGAGATATTCACATGTTATGCATATTGTTTCACTTGTTGAGGGAAGAAAGAATGGAGAATATCATCCACTTGACCTCGTATCATCATTCCTTCCAGCAGGTACATTAAGCGGCGCACCTAAGATAAGAGCAATGGAAATCATAGATGAGCTTGAGACAGTAAGAAGAGGCCTGTATGGAGGAGCTACAGGATACCTTGATTTTGGCGGTAATATGAACTTCTGCATTACAATCAGGACTATGATTAAGAAAGGCGATAAGGTATATCTTCAGGCAGGTGCAGGAATTGTTGCTGATTCAAAGCCTGAGATGGAATATCAGGAGTGCTGCAATAAAGTAATGGCACTTGCAAAGACACTTGTTAAGGAGGAACATTTATGATTCTGCTGATTGATAATTATGACTCATTTACATATAACCTGTATCAGTTTATTGGAATATTTAACAGTGATATTAAGGTTGTAAGAAACGATAAGATAACAATTGAGGAGATAGAGGAGCTTGACCCTGAATCAATAGTTGTATCTCCTGGTCCTAAGAGCCCTAAAGATGCTGGAATATGTGTTGATGTAATAAAGCATTTTACAGGAAAGAAGCCGATACTTGGTATATGTTTGGGACATCAGTGCATAGGAGAAGCATTTGGCGCGACTGTTTCTTATGCAAAATGTATCATGCATGGTAAACAGTCTGAAATATACCATGATGGAACAGGAATATTTACCGGACTTGATTCACCAGTAAAGGTTGCAAGATATCATTCACTCGCTATAATTGAAAAGACTTTGCCAGACTGCCTGGAGATTATTGCCAAGACACAGGATGGAGAAATAATGGCTGTAAAACATAAGGATTATCCGGTGGTCGGATTGCAGTTCCATCCGGAGTCAATATATACAGAGCATGGCAAGAGAATGATTGAGAATTTCGTTAATGGGGTGATTTAATGATATTAGATGTTATTGTAGAGGATAAGTTAAAAAGACTTCCAGAACACAAGAAAAGAATCAGCGAAGAAGAGATGACAAGACTTGCGATTGAGAGCCATAGAGTGTCACACAGCTTCTATGATGCACTTGCAAAGGACGGTCTTTCAATTATAAGTGAGTTCAAGAAAGCATCACCAAGTCATGGTAATATGAACAATAAGATTACTCTGGAAGAAAGAATAAAACAGTACGGCGAAAGCGCAGATGCTATTTCATGTCTTACAGAGGAAGACCATTTTAAGGGAAGTACAGAATATCTTAAGCAGATAAGACAGATGACAGACCTTCCGATTATCAGAAAGGATTTCATAATTGATCCATATCAGGTGTATGAAGCAAAGGTAATAGGAGCGGATGCAGTTCTTCTCATTGCTGCTATTCTTGATGACAGTAGATTTAAAGAACTATATGACCTTGCTTACAGTTTAGGACTTGATGTTTTATGTGAGGTTCATAACGAAGAGGAAATGCAGAGAATGCTGAATCTTGATGTGAAGATTATAGGAATTAACAACCGTAATCTTAAGACATTTGAGGTTGACCTTGATACTACGAAAAAACTTGCAGATATGGTTACACCAGAGATGAGAAAAGCTGGAAAACTGCTTGTATCAGAAAGCGGTGTTGCGGATACAGACGATATTAAGGTGCTGGCAAAGAGTGGAGCAGATGCACTTCTTATAGGAACAGTGCTTATGGAAGCACCGAAGCCGGAAGAATTAATATCAGAGTTTAAAGAGGTATATAATGCTGAAAGAAAATGATTCTTTAGTACAGGTTAAGATATGTGGGCTCACAAGTATGGATGATGTACACATTATAGAAAAATATGGTGCTGACTATGCAGGTATGGTATTATATTATCCAAAAAGCAGACGCAATATTGACATTACTCTGGCAGAAACACTTACTACAAGATTGAAAAAATCGGACATTAAGACAGTAGCTGTTGTTGTGTCCCCTGATGTATCACAGCTTGAAGCAATACAGAATGCAGGATTTGATTATATACAGATTCATGGTGAATTAAGTGATGATGTGTATAATGCATGCAGTGTCGGGGTTATAAGAGCTGTTAACATTAAGCATCAGTCAGAAGAAGATATATATATGGAGACTAAGCGATGGCGAAGTCTGGATAAAATATATGGACTGCTTTTTGATGCGGGAGTTCCTGGAAGCGGTAAGACATTTGACTGGGAAAGTCTTAAAAAAGCGGACTGTGGTAATAAGAAGTTATTCCTTGCGGGAGGACTTACACCGGACAATGTAAAAGCTGCGATAGAAGCTGTTAAGCCTGATGTTGTGGATATAAGTTCAGGCGTAGAGTACGATGATTTATCCATAAAAGGAAAAGACGAGAATAAAGTAAAAACATTTATACGGAATGCAAAATATTAAGAAAAAGAGGTAAAGAAAAAATGGCACAAAGCAAGTATTATGGACAGTTCGGAGGACAGTATGTTTCAGAGTCACTTATGAATACTCTGGCAGAGCTTGAGAAAGCATTTGATGAGGCAATAAGAGACCCTGAGTTCGCTAAGGATTATATTTATTATCTGCAGGAATATGTTGGAAGGGCAACTCCACTGTATTATGCAGAGAGAATAAGCAAGAAGTACGGAGCAGATATCTTCCTTAAGAGAGAAGATTTGAACCATACAGGAGCACATAAGATTAATAATGTTATCGGTCAGATTCTTCTTGCAAAGAGAATGGGCAAGACTAAGGTTATCGCTGAGACAGGTGCCGGACAGCATGGCGTTGCAACAGCTACAGGCGCAGCACTTTTTGATATGGAGTGTACAGTTTTCATGGGTGCTGAGGATATCGAGAGACAGAAACTTAATGTATTCAGAATGGAAATGCTTGGAGCTAAGGTGCAGCCTGTAACAACAGGAAGTGCAACATTAAAGGATGCTACTAATGAAGCAATCAGAACATGGGCTGAAAAGGCAGAGGATACATTTTACATCATTGGTTCTGCTGTAGGACCACATCCATATCCTAAGATGGTAAAGGAATTCCAGAGAATTATCAGCACTGAGGCGAGAAAACAGATTCTCGATAAGACAGGAAAGCTTCCTGACGCAGTTGTTGCATGCGTTGGCGGTGGCTCTAATTCAATCGGAATGTTTGCTGATTTCATTAATGATAAAGATGTTGACCTTATTGGCGTTGAGGCAGGAGGCCTTGGTATTGAGACAGGAAAACATGCATCAGCAATGGCACTCGGACAGGTTGGTGTCCTTCACGGAATGAAGACATATCTTTTACAGGATGAAATCGGTAATATCCAGCTTGCACATTCTATTTCAGCAGGACTTGATTATCCGGGTGTTGGTCCGGAACATGCTTATTTAAGAGATTCTGGAAGAGCAAAATATGTTTCTGTAACAGATAAAGAATGTATGGATGCACTTATGGAACTTTGCAGAATGGAAGGAATTATTCCGGCTATTGAGAGTGCTCATGCACTTGCACATGTGTTCAAGATGGCACAGGGTGAATATAAGGGTAAGACAATTATCATGTGTCTTTCAGGCCGTGGTGATAAGGATGTTAATACAGTTCAGAAATATCTTAACGGAGAGGAGACTAACAAGTAATGAATAGAATAGAAGAAAGACTCGCAGCACTTAAGGAAGAGGGCAAGAAAGCATTTATTACATATACAACAGCAGGACTTCCGGATTATGATACAACTAAGAAGCTTATGTTTGCACAGGAGAAGGCAGGAATCGATATTATGGAAATAGGTGTTCCATTTTCAGATCCTATTGCAGATGGTCCTGTAATTCAGGATGCTTCATACAAGGCTATCCAGAATGGAGCTTCACTTGAAGGCACATTTACAATGATGGGTGAAGTAAGAAAAGCTGGTCTTAATAGCCCTGTTGTATTCATGCTTTACTACAATACTGTATATCATTACGGTGTTGAGAACTTCGTAAACAAATGTATTGAAAATGGTGTTGACGGACTTATTATCCCTGACCTTCCATTCGAGGAGCAGGGGCAGATAAAGGATGTCCTTGCAAAGAACGAGAATTCTCCAATTCTTATCCAGCTTGTTTCTCCTGTATCTAAGGGCAGAATTCCAATGCTTTTAGAGAATGCAAGAGGTTTCGTATACTGCGTTTCACAGATGGGGGTTACAGGTAAGGGTGCTAACTTCCATTCACAGATAAGAGAGTATCTTACAGAAGTTAAGAAAGAATCTAAGATTCCAGTTATGATGGGATTCGGAATAAGAACAGCAGCAGATGTTGCCCCACTTGAAGATATTATTGATGGTGCAATAGTCGGTTCACATTTTATCAAGCTTCTTGAAGCTAATAATTATTCAGAGGAAGCTGCCACAGATTATGTTGCAACATTTAAGAAGGAGCTTAATGCATAATGGTACCTATATTAGCTAAGCAGGCGCTTGCGCGCAAATGTGGATTTACTAATGCAAGAATGACTGGCAATTATGAATGTGCCTATGCTCTTGGAGTTGTGTCAGGGGCATTGGCAATTCCTAAAGAGGAAAATGCGGCTAATCTTGTGGAATTGAAAAATAAAATAGAACCACAGTATAAAAAACTATCTTCTGAAAATGAACAGATAAAAAAATTGATTCTTTTGTTGTGTGATTATGAACCTTCCGATATATTTGATGAGCAGATGAGAGAACTTTATAATGAGGGTTATGAAGATAAATCAGTAAATCTTACAATCAAATGAGAACAGTTTATTAATTAAATTGCGAAAGCAGATGTTGACTTATATTTACTATTAGGGTATATTTACAAAAGTAACTGAAATTAAACGAAAGTAAGGTGTAATTTGTAATGACTGAGACAATCAACGTTGCTAACATTGATAAAGTACATAAGAATCCAATTGCTGAGCTTGTTCAGACTGCTTGTCAGTTTGAGAGTCATATTGATATTTCATCAGAAGGCAAGAATATTAATGCTAAAAGCTTAATGGGGATTATGGCATTTGGATTAAGAGACGGAATGTCTGTTACTATTTCAGCAGAAGGCAATGATGCAGATAAAGCTGTAGAAACAATCAAGAAGTTTCTTATTGGAGAGTAGTATTTTTATTAAGGAGGATGGAAACATGGCAAACAATGAAAAAAAGGATGGCAATGTATTTGGCGGTGCTGTAAAGACAGCAGAGGTAAAGGCAGCAGAAGCTAAGACAACTGTTAAGAAGACTGCTAAAAAAGCGGCAGCTAAGACAGAAACAGCCAAGAAGGCAGTTGAGACAGCAGCAGCTAAGGCTGAGACTAAGGTTGAAGCTAAAGTTGAAGAAGCTAAAGAGACTGTTAAGGAAGCAGCTAAGGCTACAACAAAGAAAGTGGCAGCTAAGAAGACAGCCGTTAAGACTACAGCTAAGAAGGCTGTTGCCAAGAAGGAAGTTAAGACTGAGACGTTTATCCAGTATAACGATGAGCAGACAGATATGGATGCTGTATTAAAGAGAGTTGAAGCTGACCTTAAGGCACAGAAAGTAGCAGCTAAGGATATTAAGTTATACATAAAGCCGCAGGATGGAGCATGCTATTATGTTGCTGATGGAAAGGTTGCAGGAAGAGTAGATTTATTCTAATTAATAACAAGATTGATTTTGGAACGTCGTTTTGATGAGTGATTCATTGAAACGACGTTTTTTATTTATTATGTCATATGACAGATAGATTTTGTTTCGAATTTCCAGTAAAAATATACTTTGAAAAAATCTTAGAAATGTAATATAATATTAATAATTGATACGGATTTAACGAAGAATTGGAAGGAAGTACGGAGAGCATGTTTGAGATTGGTGATAAGGTAGTATACGGAGTTGTTGGAGTGTGCGAGGTTGAAAATATTGATACACCACCTATTAAGGGAATATCAGGGGATTATTATTTTCTTCAGCCGGTATTTGACAGCAAGGGAATTATATATTCACCCGTTGACAGCAACAAGGTTATGATAAGAAGCATTATGACTGTTAAGGAATGTGACAAGTTAAAGGAAAGAGCCAGAAATTGTAAGAAAGATGGAGAACTTTCAGAAAAGGTTACACCTATGCAGTATGATGAACATATGAAATCTCAGGATGCTTTAAAGCTTATGCATCTGATTCGTGTATTATATGTAATTAAGAACGAGAGAGCCAAGGATTTAAGAAAGATGAAGTCAGCAGACAGCAGGATGCTGCTCGCAGCAAGGAAGCTTTTGTATGGTGAATTTGCAGCTGTTTATAACCAGACTTTTGATGAAGTTGCTGAAGAGATGGATGCATTTTTATCAGTGGATTAATTAGGTAGAATTAAGAATTATATAGGAATATTTGTATGAAAGATTTAACTAAGGGAAGTATAACTAAGCTTATATTCTGGTTTGCATTACCGGTTTTTATAGGCTCGCTGCTTCAGATGACCTATAATCTTGTTGATACGAAGATTATAGGCTATGTATTAGGAGAAGGTTCACTTGCTGCGGTAGGTTCTACCAATTCAGTGAACACCCTTGTTATAGGCTTTTTGCAGGGACTTACTAATGGGTTTGCTGTTATTGCTGCACAGTTCTTTGGGGCAGGAGATACAGTTAATTTTAAGAGGACAGTTGCAGGTTCGTTCAAATATGGAATTATGATATCAGCAGGTCTGACAGTGGTTGTGCTGATATTTTTACGACCTCTTCTGAAAGTACTTAATACACCAGAGGATTTGTTAAAGGAAGCCTATGATTATATATTTATAATATTTGCAGGCATGACAATACTTATGCTTTACAATGTCTGTGCAGCCTTGTTAAGGTCGATAGGAGATTCGTTTACTCCACTTATATTTTTAGGAATATCAGTTGTACTTAACATTGGGGGAGACTTATTTTTCCTTAAGGTTATTCCAATGGGGGTAAGAGGAGCTGCAGTGGCAACAGTGCTTTCACAGTTTATTGCACTTATAGCCTGTCTTGTGTATTCACTTAAAAGATACAACATACTGTGGATTAGCAGGAAAGATTTCAAGACTGATGCCAGTCTGTGTGGAAAACTTATGTCAACAGGCTGTTCCATGGGCTTTATGAGCAGTCTTGTATCAATTGGCTCTGTTACATTGCAGAGTGCAATCAATTCATTTGGACAGGATATAATTCTTGCCCATACTACTGCAAGAAGATTATCAGAGCTTTTCATGATGATGTTCGGTGTGCTGGGAACTACGATGGCAACCTTCTGTGGGCAGAATCTTGGTGCAGGAAAGTATGAAAGAATAAGAAAAGGCATATTAACTTCTATCCTTATGGGATGGGTATGGTGTGTGTTATGTATCATCACATCATATACGGTAGTGCCGACATTTGTAAAAATGCTTATAAGTTCGGACAACAGAAAAGTAATAGATACAGCAACGCTGTATTTAAGAGTTGATTCATTGCTTTATTTTGTGACAGCAATGATAACTATTATAAGAAATTCACTGCAGGGAATAGGAGACAGGCTTACTCCTATTATATCAAGTGGGATTGAGCTTGCGGGAAAGGTTGTTATAACATTTACACTTGTTCCTTTCATGGGATACTGGGGCGTTATTGTATCAGAACCCATTGTATGGGTACTTATGGTAATTCCGCTTATCGTGCAGTTAATAAAGAATCCGGCATTTGCCAGAGGAAAGAATAAATAACGGAGGATGATTTATGGCAAAGAATACTAAGAATGTTGAATTTAAGAATCCACATCCTGAGCTTCCTGTAAGGGAACCAATCCTTAAACTTGGAAAGATGGTTACTGACAGGGCAGCAATAAAGCTGGGACTGGAGAAGCTCACAGCAGATGACCCTGAATATTGGGGACTTGCAGCAATCTGTACTGATGAGATGGCTGAGGTTGCATTAAAGATGGGAGTGCGTAAGCCAAAGACACTTCCTGAACTTGTTAAGATTACAGGTATGGATGAGAAGTATCTTGAGGAACTTCTTAATAAGATGGCTTTTAATGGCGTAATTGAGTATAACTGGGAGAATCCAAAGCACGAGAAACAGTATGTGCTTCCTATGTTTGTTCCGGGAAGTGCGGAATTTGCCAATATGAATGATACTGTCTTAGGGGAACATCCTGAGATGGGAAGATTCTTTGAGCGAATGAGCCGTATTCCACTTGAGGGACTTACACATATGGTTCCACCAGGAGGTGCTGGTGTTGGTATGCATGTCATTCCTGTACAGAAGGAAGTTGATATGTGTAATGAAGCCATCTCGCTTGAGAAGATTTCATACTGGCTTGATAAATACGAGGGCAAATATGCAGCAAGCCCATGTTCATGCCGTAAATCAAGAAAAACATTTGACGAGGGCTGTGCAGATGATCCTGCTGACTGGTGTGTTGCTGTAGGTGATATGGCTGATTATGTCGTTGAGACTGGCAAAGGTGGAAGATACATCACTAAGGAAGAAGCGCTTGAAATTTTCAAGAAGGCAGAGGATAACGGATTTGTTCACCAGATAACTAATATTGATGGTGAAGATAAGATATTTGCTATATGTAACTGTAATGTTAATGTCTGTTATGCGCTCAGGACATCACAGCTTTTCAATACCCCTAATATGTCACGTTCAGCATATGTTGCACATGTCAACAAGCAGAACTGTGTTGCATGTGGACGCTGTGTTGAATACTGTCCTGCAGGAGCATTGTCTCTTGGACAGAAGCTTTGCAGAAAGGACGGCTCAGAGGTTACATATCCTAAGATGCCGCTTCCTTCGGAACAGAAGTGGGGCAGACACATGTGGTCAGAGGACTACAGGGATAAGAACAGAATCAATACACATGAGTCAGGAACAGCTCCATGTAAGACAGCCTGTCCAGCCCACATTGCTGTACAGGGCTATTTAAAGATGGCTGCACAGGGAAGATACCAGGATGCGCTCGCTCTTATCAAGAAGAACAATCCACTTCCTGCAATATGTGGTTATGTCTGTAACAGGCGTTGTGAAGACGCATGTACAAGGGGAACTATTGATGAGTCAATTGCTATTGATGAAGTTAAGAAATATATCGCAATGTTAGATATTAATGCAGAAACAAGATATGTTCCTGAAAAGGTTGTTCCTGCAACTAAGGGATATTTTGACGAGAAGGTTGCGATTATCGGTGCAGGTCCGGCTGGTATTTCATGTGCATATTACCTTGCAGAGAAAGGCTATACTAATGTGACTGTATTCGAGAAGAATAAGGAACCGGGCGGTATGGTTGTATATGGTATTCCTTCATTTGTTATGGAGAAGAATATTGTACAGGCAGAGATAGATGTATTACGGGCTATGGGTGTTGAGATAAAATGTGGTGTTGAAGTAGGTAAAGATATCACAATCGCACAGCTTCGCGAACAGGGCTATAAAGCATTTTATGTTGCAGTTGGATGTCAGGGCGGTAGAAAGACTGGCGTTGCCGGAGAAGATGCTAAGGGAGTTATGACTGGTGTTGAGCTTCTCCATATTACAACTGATGATGAAAGCTATAAGCTTACAGGTGACACAGTAGTCATTGGCGGTGGTAATGTTGCCATTGATGTATCGAGAACGGCAATACGCTGTGGTTCACCTAAGGTTTCACAGGTATCTCTTGAGACAAGAGACATTATGCCAGCACTTCCAGAAGAAATTGAGACTGCTGAATCAGAAGGTATCAATATTATTGGTGGCTGGGGACCTAAAGAAATCCTTACAGAAGATGGCAAGGTTACAGGCATCGTATTTAAGAAATGTACTTCTGTTAAGGATGCTGATGGAAGATTCAATCCACAGTACGATGAGAATGAGACTATGACAATAGAATGCAGCAATGTGATAATGTCTGTCGGACAGGCAATTGAATGGGGCAGCCTTCTTGAAGGTACTAAGGTTGAATTCTGGCATGGTAATTATCCTGTTGCTGACAAGGTTACATATCAGACAGCAGAGCCGGATATCTTTGTCGGTGGTGATGTATATACAGGTCCTAAATTCGCTATTGATGCTATTGCGGCAGGTAAGCAGGGGGCTATATCTATTCACAGATATGTACAGCCACACAGCTCACTTACAATAGGCAGGGATCCTAACTATTATGTTGAACTTGATAAGGATGATTACAGCGTTGAGAAGTATGACAATACAGGCCGTCAGCGCCCAGCTAAGAAGTCAGGAGTTGATAAGCTGTCATTCAGAAGTGATGCAGGTGTATTCACAGAGGAACAGGTTAAGAAAGAAACTGCAAGATGCTTGGGCTGTGGTGCAACAATCGTTGATGAGAACCAGTGCGTAGGCTGTGGTATCTGTACAACAAAGTGTGAGTTTGATGCTATACATCTTCAGAGAGATCTGCCAGAGTGCTCTACAATGAGAAGAAGTGAGGATAAGCTTAAGTACATTCTTCCATATGGTGCAAAGCAGGCAATCAAGATTAAATTCAAAAAGAAAAAGGACTAAAATGTATGCATGAATTAGGCGTAGTATTTCACATAATAGATGACCTCAAAGCAGTAGCTTCAGATAATGATGTTTCAAGCATATCTAAAGTTACAATTGAGCTTGGCGAAGTATCAGGAGTTGTAGAAGAATATCTTACAGACTGCTGGAAGTGGGCTTGCAAGAAAGAAGAACTTGTAAAGGACTGTGAGATGGAAGTCGAGATAATTCCGGGTATAACTTACTGCGAGGACTGCGGGGAAACTTATGAGACTGTGAAATACGCCAAAGTCTGTCCGAATTGTGGCAGTAAGCACACATATCTTATTCAGGGCAATGAGTTTAATATTAAGCAGATTGAAGTTCCTGAATAAAATGCTTGCAATTTTTCTTGTCAGATATTAAGATAGAAAAGAATTTTATATTTAAAGGCATTGAAAAAGAGGAGTACATATCCTTATCCGACAGAGAGAACCGTTCACTGGCTGGAAGATGGTTCAGGTAATAATGATATGGAAGGTAGCTTTGGAGCCGCATGGCTGAACGGTTGATTTAAGTAGGCTGTGACGTATTCCGCGTTAAGGAGTAATGAGGATTATCACAAGATAATTAAACAAAGGTGGTACCGCGTTAATAAGTTTATTTACGCCCTTTGCAGAGTATATGCCCTGCAAAGGGCTTTTTTGCACGAGCAGCGATGAGAGAAGTCATGGAAAGTTCGCAGTCGTGCTTGCACGAACTGAGAACTTTGTATGGGTTCTCGAGGAGCGTCGCGACAATGACAGAGCGCAGCTCTGGAATATCGGTGAAAAGGAGATTAATAATGAGCAAGGAATTGGAAAAGAATTATAATCCGTCTGAAATCGAAGACAGATTATATCACAAGTGGCTTGAAAAGAAGTATTTTCATGCAGAAGTAAACAGAGATAAGAAACCATTTACTATTGTTATGCCACCACCTAATATTACAGGTAAGCTGCATATGGGTCATGCACTTGATAACACTATGCAGGATATTATCATCAGATTCAAGAGAATGCAGGGCTATGAAGCTCTCTGGATTCCTGGAACTGACCATGCTTCAATCTCAACTGAGGTTAAGGTTACTAATGCTCTTAAGGAAGAAGGAATTGACAAGCATGAGCTTGGAAGAGAGGGCTTCTTAAAGAGAACATGGGAATGGAAGAAGGAATATGGTGGAACTATCACAAGCCAGTTAAAGAAGATTGGTTCTTCATGTGACTGGGACAGAGAGAGATTCACTATGGATGAAGGCTGTTCTAAGGCTGTTCAGGAAGTATTTATCAAGCTCTACGAGAAAGGGCTTATATACAAGGGCTCAAGAATTGTTAACTGGTGTCCGGTATGTAATACTTCTATATCAGATGCAGAGGTTGAGCATGAGGAGCAGGCAGGACATTTCTGGCATATCAACTATCCTGTAGTTGGAGAGCCGGGAAGATTTGTTGAGATTGCAACAACAAGACCAGAAACATTACTTGGAGATTCAGCTCTGGCTGTTAACCCTGATGATGAAAGATACACAGACCTTGTTGGAAAGGAAGTTGAACTTCCTCTTACAGACAGAACAATACCTATTATTGCTGACCCATATGTTGATAAGGAATTCGGAACAGGTGTAGTTAAGATTACTCCTGCACATGATCCTAACGATTTCGAGGTTGGTAAGAGACATAATTTACCAGAGATTAACATTTTAAATGATGATGCTACAATTAATAATCTTGGCGGCAAGTATGCAGGCATGGACAGATATGAAGCAAGAAAGGCTATGGTAGCTGACCTTGATGCACTTGGACTTTTAGTAAGAGTTGAAGACCATACACACAATGTTGGTACTCATGACAGATGTAAGACAACTGTTGAGCCAATGATTAAGCAGCAGTGGTTCGTTAAGATGGACGAGCTTATCAAGCCTGCTGTTGAAGGCGTTAAGAATGGTGATATTGAACTTATCCCTGCTTCTATGGATAAGACATATTATAACTGGACAGACAATATCAGAGACTGGTGTATTTCAAGACAGCTCTGGTGGGGACACAGAATTCCTGCATACTACTGCAAGGATTGTGGAGAAATGACTGTTTCAAGAGATAAGGTATGCACATGCCCTAAGTGTGGAAGTACTAATGTTGAACAGGATCCTGATACACTTGATACATGGTTCTCATCAGCATTATGGCCATTCTCAACACTTGGCTGGCCAGATAAGACACCAGAACTTGACTACTTCTATCCTACAGATGTGCTTGTAACAGGATATGATATTATATTCTTCTGGGTAATCAGAATGATATTCTCAGGCTATGAGCATATGGGCAAGAAGCCATTTGGCAAGGTATTATTCCACGGTCTTGTAAGAGATGACCAGGGAAGAAAGATGAGTAAGTCATTAGGCAATGGTATTGACCCGCTTGAAGTCATCGATAAATACGGTGCAGACGCATTAAGATACACTCTTATTACAGGTAATGCACCTGGTAACGATATGCGTTTCTACTGGTCAAGAGTTGAGGCAAGCCGTAACTTCGCTAACAAGGTATGGAATGCTTCAAGATTTATCATGATGAATGATCCTGATAACAAGATTAAGGCTACAGATGAAAGACCTGCTAACTTAACTGATGCTGATAAGTGGATTCTTTCTAAGATGAATGGACTTATCAAAGAAGTTACAGATAATATGGAAAAATACGAACTTGGTATCGCTGTTGCCAAGCTTAATGACTTCATCTGGGAAGAATTCTGTGACTGGTATATTGAGATGGTTAAGCCAAGACTTTACAATGATGCAGACGAGACAAAGACAGCAGCTATCTGGACATTAAAAACTGTTCTTATAGATGCACTTAAGCTGCTTCATCCATATATGCCATTCATTACAGAAGAAATATTCTGCAATATTCAGGATGAAGAGGAGTCAATCATGATTTCTTCATGGCCTGTATATGATGAAACTAACAATTTCGCAGCAGAGGAGAAGGCTATTGAGACAATCAAGGAAGCTGTCCGTAATATAAGAAACTTACGTGCAGACATGAATGTTGCACCAAGCCGTAAGGCACTTGTATATGTTGTTTCAGCAAGTGATGAGGTTAAAAATATATTTAATAATTCACTTGGATTCTTCGGAACACTTGCATACGCAAGCGAAGTCAAGGTTCAGTCAGATAAGGCTGGAATTCCGGATGATGCTGTTTCAACAGTTATACCGGATGCTGTTATCTATATTCCTTTCGCAGAGCTTGTTGATATCGACAAGGAAATAGAGAGACTTAAGAAAGAGGAAGGCAGATTACAGGGAGAAATCAAGAGATGTAACGGAATGCTTAACAATGAGAGGTTTACATCAAAAGCTCCTCAGGCAAAGATTGACGAAGAGAAGGCAAAGCTGGTAAAATATACACAGATGCTTGAGCAGGTAACTGAGCGTCTTGCAACACTTTCTAAGTAGTTTTCACGGATAAGGAGAATAATTATGGCAGAAGTAATGAAAGCAATTCCTTTTACACAGTTTTCTATGGAGATGAGAAGCGGTAAGATTATTGATATTGATGATGGATTTACAGAGCTTCTTGGATACACAGAAGATGATTTTGAGGCGGGAATTGTATTTAAGCAGTTCGTACCAAGCGTTGAGTATGAGGAAGTAATAACAGAGTTAAGAGAAAAGTTCATAGATAAGAGATATGTAAGCTATGTACAGGAGTTTGTTGCTAAAGATGGCAAGCCTCTTAAGGTAGTTGCATTCTATAAGATTGAGAATAAGCTCTTAGCTGGACACAGAGTAATAAAGGTTAGTGCAGCCGTAATTGAATAAGCACATTTAAAGTATAATAAAACCTCCACTGGTTCATAATAGATTTATGAATAAGTGGAGGTCTTTTTATGTTAGAAGATGGAATAAAGAAAAAGCTGACAGCAAAATTATTGGCTTTGTTGGTTATTATAAGCATGATATCAGCACTGACAGGGTGCAATGAACCTAAAGAGCAGGAAAACGGTGTAACACTTGTTTATGGACAATATAATCAAAAGTGACTTTTTTGTGACCTTTATTGTAAATAAATACCCAGTCTGATATAATTTTAATGTTTGACGATAAGAACTTATATTGAAAGAGAGGGCAAATTGAAAGACGGATATGTAAGGGCAGCAGCCATGACACCGAAGATTAAAGTGGCTGACTGTGAGTATAATATAGAGAATATCAAGTCGCTTATGAGTGAGGCTCATAAGAAGGATACTGCAATAGCTGTTTTTCCAGAAATGTGCATTACAGGTTATACGTGTAATGATTTATTCTTACATGACAGACTTCTTAATGCGGCTATTCAGGGACTTGTGGATATTAAGAAATATTCTGAAACAACACCAGGGATGATAAGCTTTGTCGGACTTCCGTATGAAATGAACGGAAAACTGTACAATGTTGTTGCAGGTATTATGAATGGATGTATTCTTGGCATGGTTCCTAAAATGTATCTTCCTAATTATGGGGAATTCTATGAAAGAAGACAGTTTACACCTGGATTTAATGAATGTGTATATGTGGATGTTGATGGTGAAGAGGTTCCCTTTGGAAGTGAATTATTATTTACATTTGATAATAACAGAAAAGTTAAGATTGGCGTTGAGATATGTGAGGATCTGTGGACACCACAGCCGCCAAGCATAAAGCATGCTATGAATGGTGCAACTATTATTGTAAATGCATCGGCAAGCAATGAGACAATCGGTAAAGACACTTACAGAAAGCAGCTTGTTTCAGGCCAGTCTGCAAGACTTGTATGCGGATATGTGTACTCAAGCGCAGGTGGTGGAGAATCTACGCAGGATATCGTATTCTCTGCACATAATCTTATATGTGAGAATGGTACTGTTCTTGCAGAGGCGCATAAGTTTGCGGATGAGTCGGTATATGCTGATATTGATGTCCAGAGAATATGCTCTGAGCGAAGAAGAATGAGTACATATGCAGTTGTGGAAAACAGTTCATATACTGAAGTGAAGGCTCAGGAACTTATTGATAAAGACTTAGAGCTTATAAGATATTTTGACAAGGCACCTTTCGTACCTTCTGACAAGAAGGAGAGAGATTCAAGATGTGAGGAGATTCTTAATATACAGTCTTACGGACTTAAGAAGAGACTTGAACATACCAATTGTAAAAATGCGGTAATCGGAATATCGGGTGGACTTGATTCGACACTGGCACTTCTTGTAACTGTAAGGGCATTTGACCTGTGCGGCTTTGACAGAAGCGGTATACACTGTATAACGATGCCTTGCTTTGGTACAACAGACAGAACTTATAATAATGCTGTCAAGCTTACTAAGCAGCTTGGCTGTTCGCTCAGGGAAATCAATATCATGAAGGCTGTAAGACAGCATTTTGAAGATATCGGACATGATGAGAATAATCATAATGTGACTTATGAGAACGGTCAGGCAAGAGAGAGAACACAGATACTTATGGATATTGCCAACCAGACTAACGGAATGGTAATAGGAACAGGTGATATGTCAGAGCTTGCATTAGGCTGGGCAACATATAATGGCGATCATATGTCAATGTATGGAGTTAATGCATCAGTACCTAAGACACTTGTAAGGCATCTGGTGCAGTTCTATGCTGATACATGTGGCAATGAAGAACTGTCATCAGTTCTTAATGATGTACTTGATACACCGGTAAGCCCTGAGCTTCTTCCACCTAAGGAAGATGGTACTATTGCACAGAAAACTGAAGATCTTGTAGGACCATATGAACTGCATGATTTCTTTATGTACCATATGTTAAGATTCGGTGCAGAACCGGATAAGATATTCAGAATGGCAAAGTACGCATTTGCAGGAGAATATGATGATAAGACTATCTATAAGTGGCTGAGGACATTTACATGGAGATTCTTTGCACAGCAGTTTAAGCGTTCATGCCTGCCTGACGGCCCAAAGGTCGGTTCAGTTGCAGTATCGCCAAGAGGTGATTTAAGAATGCCAAGTGATGCAAGTTCACATGAGTGGATGAAGCAGTTAGACAGAATTAAAGAAATAAATGGATATGAATAGGGAGGACATTATGGCTAATAATAATGCGGCATCAGATAAGGAGAAGGTTGTTACTAAGTATGACCGTAAGATGCAGAAAAGGAAAGAAGCAGAAAGAAAAGAAGCTAAGAGGAGATTTATTACTAAGTGGGTGTGTATTGCGGTTCTTGCAGGTATAATACTTGGAAGCGGCACAGCTATTGGTCTTAAGCTTAACAGCATTTATAATGATTATATTGAAGTTGATAATGATAAGATAAGCCAGATTGAGTTCGATTTCTATTACGGAATTGCCAAGACCAACAATCTTAATTCAACTTTATATGGAACTATGACATATGGTGATTATTATACTTCTTATATGGGTTATAAGACATCAACATCTGATAAGAGTCAGGAATATTCAACAGATTATACATGGTATGATTATTTCGCTAATTCAGCAGTTTCAACTATAAAAGAGACCAAGGCTTTATTAGAAGACGCTGATGCTAATGGATTTGAATATGATAATGAAGATGCAGATTACGATGAATTCATTGGTAAATTAAAGGATGCAGCAACAGAAGCTGATATGTCTTATTCAGATTATCTTAAACAGCTTTTTGGAAAAAAAGCAAATGAAAAGAGAGTTAAGACATTTTTAAAGGACTATCTTAAGAGCACAGCATATCAGGATGTACTTACAGAGAAGCTTGCAGCAACAGATGAAGAAGTAGATGAGTATTACCAGTCTAATAAAGACACATATGATTTATTCTCATACAGAATCTATACAATGACAGCAGACAGTTCTGATACAGCAGATATGGCTAATGCAAAGACAGAGGCTGACAAATTTGCTTCAGGAGTAACAAGCGAAGCTACATTTGTTACACAGTGCAGACTTTATTCAAATGATGAAGAAGATAAGTATGCTGATGCAGATGCGTCATTAGTAAGCGAAGTTAAGAAGAGCGATATTGAATCAGCATGTGCTGACTGGATTGTTTCATCTGACAGAAGTGAGGGAGATGTAACTGTTATAGAAGACAGTAATAATTCATGCTACTACATTGTTTATTATATTAAGAGAGCTTATAATGGCGCAGATGATGAAACTATAAAATCAACAGTGCTTAATAAGAAATACTCAGAGTATATAAAGAAATATACAGATGAATACAGTGTTAATGTAAAGAAGAATTTTTCATATAAGTAGTACATAAATCTGGAGGAGTTATCCATGTTAGATCTTAGTAACTGCCGATGTATCATATTCGACCTTGACGGAACTATACTTGATTCAACACAGGTATGGGCTAAGGTTGACATGGATTTTTTGGGCAGAAGAGGAATTCCTGTATCTAAGGAATATATGCAGGAGATTAAGACACATACATTTGAATCCGGTTCGGTATATACTAAGGAAAAGTATAATCTGCCGGAATCTACAGAAGAAATCATGAAAGAATGGTATGATGCAGCATGTAAGGCATACACTGACAAGGTGGTGTTAAAGCCGTATGCGAAAGCTTTTATAGAACAAATGCATAATAATGGCTTTAAGATTGTATCGGCAACATCATCAGACAGGGCACTTTTTGAGCCATGCCTTAGAAGGAATGGAATATATGATTTCTTTGATGCATTTACACAGACAAATGAAGTGCCAAGAGGAAAGAAATTTCCGGATGTGTATATTAAGGCTGCCGAAAAGGCTGGCTGCAAAGTAGAAGAGTGTATTGTGTTTGAAGATGTATTGCCAGCGGCACAGGGTGCCAAGAGCGGAGGCTTTACTGTTGTGGCAGTATATGATGAGGCTTCGGCAGATGACTGGCAGGACATATGCCGGATAGCTGACTATAATATTAAAAATTACAGTGAACTGATGTGATAATGGAGTAAATATGACTAAGAAATATATATTATTTGACCTTGATGGAACAATCACAGATTCAAGCGAAGGAATTACTAAAAGTGTTCAGCATGCACTTAAAAAACTTGGTATAGAAGAAAATGACCAGGCAATGCTTAGAAGATTTATAGGACCACCTCTTGATGAGAGTTTTGAAAAGTTCTATGGGCTTGATAAAGAAACTGCTCTTAAGGCGGTTGATTATTACCGTGAAAGATATTCTGACAAGGGAATATATGAAAATGTTCTTTTTGATGGAATAGAGGATATGCTTGCCGGATTAAAAAATGATGGTTATGTAGTTGCACTGGCTACATGTAAGCCTGAAATATATGTGCCAAGAATATTAGAGTACTTTAATGTTGATAAGTATTTTGATGTTGCTGTTGGAAGTGAATTAGAAGGTGGAGAACGCAGACATAAGAATCAGGTTATTGATGAAGTGTTTGTAAGGCTTGCTGCTGCCGGACTTGCGGACGCTGGCAATCTGTCAGAAACAAAGTCACAGTCTATTATGATTGGTGACAGAAAAGACGATATATTAGGTTCTAAAGCTTCTGGAATTGATTCTATGGGAGTAAGATATGGTTTTGCAGAAGAACAGGAGCTTGAGATGGCAGGAGCAGATTATATTGTTGAAACTGTAGAGGACATAAGGAAAAAACTAAAGACATTATGAAAGAAAAAAGAAGAACCGGCTCCAACGACAAAGGATTGTCCATACTGCTTCAGCAAGATATCTGTTAAGGCAACAAGATGTCCTTTCTGTACAACTGAATTAGTAGATAAGAAATAAAATAAAGCCATATATGCAGGTCTCCCAACTGCATATATGGCTTTATTCATGTTTTTCATAAATGTATGTATCCCAAAAACCTGTGTTCACGTCCAATTCACAGGCGTGTAACTAAAGTACAAGGATATAGTACTATTTTGCTATTGAATGAGCTTCCCCCTTTTAGTGGTAGATTTTATTGGAAAAGATATATGTCTAATAAAAAGTTGTCGTAAAATTGAGAAGAATATGTTAATATTATTAAGTATTTTTTATATTCATAAAATTATGGAGGTTGAAATGGACAAATTGTTCAAACTAAAAGAAAACAACACCAGTGTAAGAACTGAGGTTGTAGCCGGAATTACAACATTCATGACAATGGCTTATATTCTGGCTGTTAATCCATCTATCCTGTCAGCATCAGGAATGGATTCTAATGCAATTCTTATGGCAACTGCAATTGCGTCTGCTATAGGTTGTTTTGCAATGGCATTCCTTGCTAATTATCCTTTTGCGCTTGCTCCAGGACTTGGACTTAACGCTTACTTCGCATATACAGTATGTGGAAGCATGGGATATAGCTGGAAGGTAGCACTTTTTGCTGTATTTGTAGAAGGTCTTGTATTCATTGTGCTTTCACTTACTAATGTTCGTGAAGCTATATTTAATGCAATCCCTACAACATTAAAGAAGGGCGTATCAGTAGGTATCGGTCTTTTTGTAGCATTTATCGGACTTCAGGGTGCTAATCTTGTTGTTGCAAGCACATCAACTAAGGTTACAGTTGTTAATTTCAGAACTGATTTTAACACAGTAGGAATTGGCGCTTTACTTGCTGTTATCGGTACATTTATCATTGCTATTCTTTATGTAAAGCATGTTAAGGGTTCTATCCTTATCGGTATCGTTGCGACATGGGTACTTGGTATTATCTGCCAGCTTACAGGACTTTATAAGGTTGATGCCGCAGCAGGATTCTATTCACTTATTCCTTCATGGAGAAGTTTTGATATCACAGCTATCAGTCAGACATTTGGACAGTGCTTTAACCTTAAGGGTCTTAATATCAATATATTAGACTTTATCGTTATTATGTGCTCATTCCTTTTTGTTGATATGTTCGATACACTTGGAACACTTATCGGTGTTGCCAATAAAGCTAAAATGCTTGATGAGAACGGAAGACTTCCTAGAATTAAGCAGGCTCTTTTAGCTGACGCTATCGCAACAAGTGCAGGTGCTATTCTTGGTACTTCTACAACAACAACATTCGTTGAGAGTTCATCAGGTGTTGCTGAAGGTGGTAGAACAGGACTTTCATCAGTTGTAACAGGTTTCTTATTCCTTATTGCAATTGTATTTGCACCTGTATTTACTACAATTCCTGGATTTGCAACAGCTCCGGCACTTATTTTTGTAGGATTCCTTATGGTAAGTGCTGTTGTTGATATTGATTTCAATGATTTAACAGAGAGTATTCCAGCTTACCTCTGCCTTATCTGTATGCCACTTATGTACAGCATTTCAGAGGGTATCGCAGTTGGTGTTATCTCATATGTTGTTGTTAACCTTGTTGCTGGAAAGGCAAAGAAGATTACTCCACTTATGTATGTACTTGCAGTACTTTTTATATTGAAGTATATTTTCCTTTAATTTTTAGTGCAAATTTAACTTAATAATGATACAATTTTGGAGTCGCTGCTTTGGCAGTGACTCCTTTTTAAGTTAAAAGACAAGAACAGGGGATTTTGGGTATGAAATATAATGGAACAGCAGGAATATTAGAGGAAAGATTAAAGAGCGAAAGACTGACAGCTGACGGAGCGTTTGGTACTTACTATGCAAAAAAGTATGATACAGGAAGTCTTCCTGAGCTTGCTAATTCGCAGGCACCTGACAGAGTGCTGGCAATTCATAAAGAATATATTGAAGCTGGTGCAAAGATTATAAGGACTAATACATTTGCAAGTAATACTGTGTGTCTGGGACAGGATTTTGATGAGGTCAGGATTAATATTAAAAATGCCGTTGGGATTGCACGCGAGGCAGTGAAAGGCACAGATGTGCTTGTGGCAGCGGATATAGGGCCTATTCCTGGTGAGAATATGATTGAAAAGGAACATCTTGAGAAAGAGTATGCTGATATAGTCAATGTTTTCAAGGAATGTGGCGTGCATATATTTGTTTTTGAAACATTTTCTGAACTTGGGTTTATTGCTAAAGCGATTGAAACTGTGGGGAATGACGGCTTTGTTATTACACAGTTTGCAATCAACCAGTTTGGCTACAGCAGTGCAGGTTTCAGTGCAAGAAAGCTGATTGATGAAGCGGGCAGTAATCCGTACATTGATGCATGCGGATTTAATTGTGGAGTTGGACCGGGACATATGAAAAAACTGGTACAGAGCCTGATTAACAGAAATGATAAGTATTTTGCGGTACTCCCTAATGCAGGTTATCCACAGGTCGTAAGCGGACGAATGGTATTTGCAGACAATAATGCGGGATATTTTGCACAGATTATGCATGACCTGGCTGAAGGCGGGGCAGACATTATTGGTGGCTGCTGTGGAACAACACCTGAATATATAAGCCAGATGGTTTTAAAAACTGCTGATGTTGCACATGTTAAAAAGTTTTTTGCAGACGAAGAGACAGCAGAGGAAAAGACTGTAATTGACGCTTCATTCTATAAAGGAAAAGAAGGAAGAAAGTTGATTGCAGTAGAACTTGCACCACCATTAGGCGTAGATGATGAAAAGATTATGGATGCAGCATTTTTAATGAAGGAAAGCGGTGTAGATGTGCTTACATTTCCAGATTCACCATCAGGAAGAACAAGAGCAGATTCTATACTTATGGCAGAAAAGGTTTCGAGAGAGACAGGAATGTGTGTTATGCCTCATATATGCTGCCGTGACAAAAATGCGATTGCTATGAGGTCACAGCTGCTTGGGGCTCATATCAACAATATCAATAACTTTCTTGTAATTACAGGTGATCCTATTCCTTCTGTTGTAAGGGCATCCGTAAAGAGTGTGTTTAATTTTGATTCTGTGGGGCTTATGAATATAATAAGCGATATGAATCAGGAACAGTTTGCAGATAAGCCGGTTATATATGGTGGCGCAATTAATCAGGGCAGGGTTAATTTTAATGTGGAACTCACGCGTGTGAAGAAAAAAATGGAGGCAGGAGCTACATTTTTTATGACACAGCCGGTATTCACTGACGAGGATATTTCCAGACTATGTCAGATTAAAGAAGAGACAGGAGCAAGGATTCTCTGTGGAATAATGCCGTTTGTAAGCCTCCGTAATGCAACATTTATGAAAAATGAGATGACAGGAATTAATGTCACTGATGAGATTCTTTCAAGATACAGAGCCGATATGACAAAGGAAGAGGGAGAAGAAACAGGAATACAGATTGCTAAGGAGATAATTGCAAAGACTATTGATTTCGTTGATGGATATTATTTCTCATTTCCATTTAACAGAGTGCATATGTTAGAGAAGATTATTGGAAAGAATCAGCAGTAAGTTTATCCTGTTCTCTTGACGGATTGGAAATGTTTCTGATATAATGTTAAAAAGTTTCGATACGGAATAACTTAATAATGTGTGAGGTGTGGTATGGACGAGACTCAGGTTAAACATTTTATTATGATGGAACGCCGGAAGGGGACAAGTATGGAAGAACTGATATTCATACTTCATGATAATGGTGTTCCGGATTATGAGATATCCAATTTCTTAGAGATTTCTATTAAGCATGTAGAAGATGTTCTGAGCGATTATTAATTGAACTGTTTAACAGGAATCAATATAAAGACTTTCCCCGTATATGGTGAATTTATTGTCACCATATACGGGGAAAGTTTTTGTGTTTTGTAAAAGCAGAGTAAAATAAAGTATCTTGAATACTTTGACTTAAGGGCTTATAATTATTACTAAATGCTAAGAAAGGTATGACTTGTTTATGGAGATAATTGAGTTATCAATAACCGCAGAAGAATCAGAAAATTACAGAAAGATAACTAACAGACTTAAGGTGCTTGGTGCAGTTGGCTGGGTGAAGGCTTATATATGGGCTGTGGTATATGCAGTTATATTCTGTTCAGTAGGATTTATGCTTGCAGGAAGATATGCAATTACAATTATGCAGTATGTTCCTGTATGGGTATGGTCGGTATTATTCGCGGCTGTATGGATTGTGTCGGCTATAAGAAGGTCTGGTAATAAGCAGCTTAAAGTATTGTTACAGAAGTATCTTTTTGCTGACTTTGCGGATAAGATATTTGCAGGAGAGATAAGACCGAGCAGGGTTAAGATATTAAAGGATAAGATGATCGTTTATTGCAAGGTATATAATGATTAGAATATAGAGGATTGTAGCAATATGAAGATAGGAATATTTGACTCAGGTATAGGCGGTCTGTCAGTGCTTCATCAGGCAATGATTACTATGCCGGAGGCTAATTACATATTTTATGCTGATGTGGATAATGTTCCATATGGGGAGAAAACAAGGGAAGAAGTAAGAAATCTTGTTGACCATGCAGTTGGATTTCTTGTAGATAAAGGGTGTCAGGCAATCGTGCTTGCCTGTAATACGGCAACAAGTGCAGCAATATCGTATCTCAGGGATAAGTATAAGCTGCCAATAATAGGAATAGAACCTGCTGTAAAACCGGCAGTTGAGCATACACATGAATCAGGCAGAAGGGTTATGGTAGTGTCAACTCCTGTTACAGCAAAGGGCGAGAAGTTAAAGAAGCTTGTAGATAAATATGATGATAAGCATATTGTTGATGTTGTGGCACTTCCAAAGCTGGTAAGATTCGCGCAGGATGATGACTTTGATTCAGAAAATGTGCTTGATTATCTTAAGAATGAATTTGCACCATATAATCTTAAAGATTATTCTGAACTTGTGCTTGGATGTACACATTTTAACTATTTCAAAGATTCATTTGCAAAGCTGTTTCCGGAAGACTTAGAGATGGTTGACGGCAATACAGGTGTGTCTAATAATCTTAAGAATACTGTTGTTAAGAAGGGAATATTCACAGAAGCTGATAATGGTAAAAAAGGCTGCGTTGAATATTACTATTCAGACAGAAAGATGGAGAGTCCGGCGGAGATGGAGCATATAAGAAAGCTTCATGAGCGCCTCGAAAGAATGAGAAACATATAGAATGCCGGAAGGAATGTAATTATGGGAAAATCAGACGATAAAACTAATGTATGCAGAGTGCTTGACCAGAAGAAAGTGCCTTATAAGACACATGTGTGTCCCGATGCGGAAGGGCTGAGCGGTGATGAGATAGCAGCAGTTCTTAATGAGAATCCGGCGCAGGCATTTAAAACGCTTGTTACCGTTGGAAAAACCGGAAAGAATTATGTGTTTGTTGTTCCTGTTAATAAGGAACTTGATTTAAAGAAGGCAGCAAAGGCTGTTGGAGAGAAATCTATAGAGATGATTAAATCAAAGGAATTACTACCACTTACGGGATATGTGCATGGCGGCTGTTCGCCTATTGGAATGAAGAAGTTCTTTCCAACAACATTTCATAAGACGGCTGCAGATTTTGAGACTATAATGTTCAGTGCCGGTAAAATCGGACATCAGGTAGAGGTTAAGTTATCTGATGTGGATAAGGTTATAAGATATCAGGTTGCTGATATCGTTACAGACTAAGGAGAAGATAAGGATTATGAAACTCAGAGTTCCATTCTATTATGACCAGTTTCACTGTATAACATCAGAGTGTAAGGACAACTGCTGTGTTGGCGGCTGGGAGATAGATATTGATGATGATACTTATAATTATTATATGAGCCTTGAGGGTGAGCTTGGAGACAGGATAAGAGAGGCAATAACGAAAAGTGAAGATGGATCGAACTGCTTTAAACTTATAGACGGACATTGCGGACTCTTAGACGATTGCGGGTTGTGTACAATTCATAAAGAGCTGGGAGCAGAGCATTTATCAGTTGTGTGCGACCAGTTTCCAAGATATTCTGAATACTATGGAGAAATCAAGGAAAGCGGCATAGGACTTGCCTGCGAAGAAGCCGAAAGGATTATTTTTTCGGAGAATAAAACATTTACAACTGTGTTAAAGCCATGCGATGAGGAATATTCAGAGGATGATGAGTACGACAGTGTTTATGCAGTTAAGATATTCAAGGCAAGGGATGAGATATTCAGGATTCTTGATATGACAGAGATGTCAATTAATGAAAAGCTGGTTGTAATATTAAAATTCTGTGCGTCAATGCAGGAATACATTAATGATGATGATTTTGACGGACTTAAGGAGTATGTCAATGCATTTGGAAGAAGTGATATTGAGCATATTCTTATGGAGATGAATGACGAATCGGAAAGTGATGAATTTGATGATATTGATGTTCAGGAATGTATAAGAAGCATTATGTATGCGTATGAGGACATGGAGGTGCTTAATACCCGCTGGGAGCAGATGTTAGCTGATATGGCAGAGATTTTCCATGATAATATGGATAATGAGCAGTATCAGGAGACCAAAGAAGAATTCATGACAGCAATGCTTGAAAGAGAGTATGAGTACAGAAACTTTATAACATATCTGGTGTTTCGGTATTTTGCAAAGGCTGTATATGATTATGATGTGGTTGGTAAAGCTAAAATGTTTGTTGCTAATTACTTTATACTCCGTCAGATGGATATGCTTGTGTGGTATAGAAAGCATAAGAGATTTACATTTGAAGACAGAATAGATACAGTGCACATTTTTTCAAGACAGGTAGAGTACTCAGAGGATAATATGGAAGCACTTTATGAGTCTTTTCTTTTTGATGATGTGTTTGAGACAGATAACCTTTGTAAGCTGTTATGGATTGACAGCACGGCGTTATAGTAATACACTAAAGCTATCATTTAGATATGTTTATAGGAGGCTAAGGTAATATGATTAAAGAAGCTATTGCAAAGCTAGTTAAAAAGGAAGATTTAACAGCTGGGCAGATGAATGATGTAATGGAAGAGATTATGACAGGAGAAGCCACTGATGCACAGAAGGCAGCGTTTCTTACAGCTCTGGCAGCAAAGGGAGAGACCATTGACGAGATTACAGCAGCAGCCAGAGTTTTAAGAGCACACTGTGAGAAGTTCTTAAATGATATGGATGTTCTTGAAATCGTTGGAACAGGCGGTGACGGATCTAACTCAATCAATATATCAACTTTAGCTTCTATCGTAGTATCAGCAGCAGGAATTCCAGTTGCCAAGCATGGTAACAGAGCAGCTTCAAGCAAATGTGGTACAGCAGACTGTTTAGAGTCTCTTGGCGTTAAGATAGATGCAGCTCCTGCAAGGATGGCACAGATTCTTAAGGATATTAATATATGTTTTCTTTTTGCACAGAAATATCATCCGGCTATGAGATTTGTTGGAGGTGTGAGAAAGGAAATTGGAATCCGTACATTATTCAATATACTCGGACCTCTGGCTAATCCGGCAGGGGCTTCTATGCAGCTTTTTGGTGTATATAGTGAGGAGCTTGTTGAGCCGCTTGCACATGTGTTACATAATTTAGGCTGCAAAAGAGCTATGACAATATACGGAATGGACAGCATAGATGAGATATCTTTAAGTGCTGATACAAAGGTATGCGAGTTCAAGAACGATGAGTTCAAATCATATACTATAAAGCCGGAGGATTTTGGATTTACAAGATGCAAGAAGGAAGATCTTGTTGGTGGTGAGCCGGCAGTTAATGCCAGGATTGCGAGAGATATTCTTGAAGGTGCAGAAGGACCTAAGACAGATGTGGTACTTCTTAATGCTGGAGCAGCAATATATCTTGCTTCAGATGGTATTACAATGAAGGAAGGTATTGAGAAAGCAAGAGAGATTATTAAGAGCGGAGCAGCTAAGAAGCAGCTTGAAAGATTTATAGAAGAGACTAATAAGTAATTAACAGAATATGTGTTAGGTATAACAAAACCCCTGTCGCATTAGCGGCAGGGGTTAATTGTTATTATAATTATAAAAAATTAAGCGGCTTCTTTAACTCCGTTGCCAAAGAAATCTTCATACCATACAAGGAACATATAGATAGTCCATATCTTACGTGAATTATCTGCCTTACCTTCTTTGTGGTCATCAAGATACTTAACAATTTCTTCAGTGTTAAAGTACTTTTCAGCAGCTTCGCTTGTGAAAGCTTTCTTGATCATGTTGTAGTACTTCTCGTCCTTAAGCCAGATTCTTATAGGAACAGGGAATCCAAGCTTCTTCTTTTCAGCAACCATGTCAGGAAGATGTCTGTGTGCTGCCTGTCTCATGGCATACTTGGTATTACTCTTGTTAACCTTGTACTTAGTTGGAATAGTACGGGCAACATTGAATACTTCCTTATCAAGGAAAGGAACTCTTACCTCAAGAGAATGAGCCATACTCATCTTGTCAGCCTTAAGTAAGATATCGCCTATCAGCCAGAAATTGATATCAATATACTGCATCTTAGTAACATCATCCTTATCAGCAACCTTATCATAGAAAGGCTTTGTAAGTTCCTTATGGTCATACTTGCCGGTAGGATTCTTTAATATCCTGGCACGCTCTTTTTCATTGAACATGAAAGCATTACCTATGAATCTTTCTTCAACTGTCTTGCTTGCTCTGTTCAAGAAGCTTTTTCCCTTGAATTTGAAAGGGATAGCGTTGGCAATATTGGCAAGTCCTTTTCTTAAGCCCTTAGGGAGCTTCTGAAATTCTGCAAGGTCAAGTGGTTCTCTGTAAATGTTATATCCACCGAAGAACTCGTCAGCACCTTCACCTGACATGGCAACCTTTACATGCTTGGCTGCTGTTTGGCTTACAAAGTAAAGTGCAATGGCAGCAGGGTCAGCTAAAGGCTCGTCCATATGATACTGAATTTTAGGAATTGCAGCCCAGTATTCTTCACTTGAAACAAGCTTTGAATAATTGTCAATCTTAATCTTGTCAGATAAAGCTTTGGCATAGTCAATCTCGTTGTATTTTTCATAATCAAATCCAACAGTAAATGTTTTGTCACCGTTAAATGTAGCAGCAACATAGCTTGAATCAACACCGCTTGAGAGAAATGAACCAACCTCAACATCACTGATCTTATGGTGTTCAACTGAATCATGCATAACATCGTCGATTTCATCAACAAATTCATCTAAAGACTTGCTCTCATCAGCATCAAATGTTGGCTCCCAGTATCTTTCAATGTTAAGCTCGCCTTTGTGGAATGTAAAGCAGTGACCAGGCATCAACTTGAATATTCCTTTGAAAAATGTTTCATCAAGTACTGAGTACTGGAATGTGAGATAATTCTCAAGTGCAACAGGATTAACCTCTTTCTTATAAGCAGGATGCTCTAAGATACTTTTAATCTCTGAACCATATATCATGTTGCCGTCTGCAACTGTGTAGTAGAAAGGCTTGATTCCGAAGAAGTCTCTTGCTCCAAAAAGAGTTTCTTTTTCACTGTCCCAGATTACGAATGCAAACATTCCACGAAGCTTGTTAAGCATGTCCTTGCCATACTCTTCGTATGAGTGAATGAGAACTTCAGTATCTGAATTGTTAGCAAATACATGACCTTTCTCAATAAGGTCTTTTCTTAAATCCTGATAGTTATATATCTCACCGTTAAATGTTATTACTATCTTCTTATTTTCGTTAAACATAGGCTGGCTTCCGTTATCAAGGTCAATGATAGAAAGTCTTCTAAAACCCATGTATGCTTTATCATCAATGTATTTACCAGCACTGTCAGGGCCTCTGTGAATAATTTTGTTCATCATGCGTTCAAGAACAGCATCACCATCAGCCAAGTATCCAGTAAAACCTGCGAATCCACACATGTATCTGTACCTCCATAATTATGACTGCACAATCTGTGCATTGTTAAATGTAGTGTGTAAAAATTACTTATGAATTATAACAAAGTAATCAGGCTAATACAAGTCAGTTTCTGTTTACAAAATATTTGAAATAAATTATAATAATTAATCAGGTAAGAAAAAGAAAGAGAGGTTCTTTATATTATGGACAAAATTAAGATGACAACTCCACTTGTAGAGATGGACGGAGATGAGATGACAAGAGTATTGTGGAAGCTTATCAAGGACGAGCTGCTCACTCCTTTTATTGATCTTAACACAGAATATTATGATTTAGGTCTTGTACATAGAAATGAGACTAATGATCAGGTGACTATAGATTCAGCAGAAGCTACTAAGAAGTATGGTGTTGCAGTAAAGTGTGCAACAATTACGCCTAATGCAGCAAGAATGACAGAATATAACCTTAAAGAGATGTATAAGAGCCCTAATGGAACAATAAGAGCCATGCTTGATGGTACAGTATTCAGAGCTCCTATTATCGTTAAGGGTATTGAGCCATATGTTAAGACATGGAAGAAGCCTATCACAATTGCAAGACATGCGTATGGTGATGTGTATAAGGCATCTGAGATGAAGGTTTCTGAGGCTGGTAAGGCAGAGCTTGTATTTACTAATGAGGCTGGTGAAGAGACAAGAGAGCTTATTCATAACTTTAAGGGCGCAGGAGTTCTTCAGGGAATGCATAATCTCAACGATTCTATCGAGAGCTTTGCAAGAAGCTGCTTTAATTTTGCGCTTGAGACAAAGCAGGATCTCTGGTTTGCAACTAAGGATACAATCTCTAAAAAGTATGACCATACATTTAAGGACATATTTCAGGAGATATTCGATGCTGAATATAAGGATAAGTTTGAAGAAGCTGGCATAACATACTTCTATACTCTTATAGATGATGCAGTAGCAAGAGTTATCCGTTCAGAGGGTGGATATATCTGGGCTTGCAAGAACTATGATGGAGATGTTATGAGTGATATGGTAGCCACAGCATTTGGTTCACTTTCAATGATGACTTCTGTTCTTGTATCACCTAATGGATACTATGAGTATGAAGCTGCACACGGAACAGTACAGAGACATTATTATAAGCATCTTAAGGGTGAAGAAACATCTACTAACCCTATTGCTACTATATTCGCATGGACAGGCGCTTTAAGAAAAAGAGGAGAGCTGGATAATATTCCTGAGCTTGGAAAATTTGCTGATACTCTTGAGCGTGCATGCATTAAGACTATTGAAGATGGAAAGATGACAAAGGATCTTGCACTTATTACAACAATGGAGAATCCTGTAACACTTAATACACAGGATTTCATCAGTGCAATAAGAAAGACTCTTGAGGAGCTCCTTTAATTAAGGGGAGAATTTTCCATTTAATGATGGAGGGTACATTATGTCACATATAATGGGTATAACATTTAGAAGTATGAATATAAGCCAGCTTGTTATATGGTTTTTTATATACAGCTTTCTTGGATGGTGTATGGAATGTGTGGTTATCAGAAAGCAGCTTGGTTACTGGGAAAACAGGGGCTTTGCCAAGCTGCCGTTCTGTGTAATATATGGTTTCGGGACACTGATTGCTTTTAATATTTTTAAGCCAATAGAGCATAATTATATTGCACTATATATTTTTGGATGTATATGTGCTACAGCATTTGAGTACCTTACAGCACAGGTTATGTTAAAACTGTTTGGTGAAGTGTGGTGGAATTATGATCATCTTAAGTTTAATTACAAAGGCATCATATGCTTACAGTCAACACTTGCCTGGGGGTTTGTTGCCGTATTTATATTCGGATTTTTGAATAAATTTGTGGAGCGTTTTGTATTCTCAATCGATTACAGGATTGCCAGTGTTATGGCAATGATTCTTGTCTTTTCATATACTGCGGATTTTATGCAGAGTTTTTCGGAAAGTCTTAATATGCAGAATATGGATATCAGAGCGGAGATGAGAAAGTTTATTAAGATGTTTCACAGATAATCAGCATCTTATTGACAATTGATTCGGGGATAATTATATGATTTTTAAAAAGTTACGAAACAATTTTAGTCTTTTAATTGACAGCAGCAGGCATGTATGGACATTTGAACTGGCATACAAGCTTGTTGCTTTTGCTGTTATATTCCCTATTGTTTTATTTGCAATTAATTTTCTTATGAAGATAGCAGGAGTGAACTATCTTACTAATGAATATATTCAGAGAGCAATGACTCACCCTGTAGTCATACTTGCTATTTTTCTTGCTATGGGTATATTTGTATTCTATTGCACTTATGAGATGACATATCTTTCAGTCTGTTTTGAGACAAAGAGAACATCATGTAATGCATCTGTCGTTGATATATTATATAATTCTTATAAAGTATTTAAAAATGTTTTTAAGCCAAGGCATGTTGGTCTGAGTATATTTTACTTCATATCAATTCTGGCTTCTAATGTAACTGTATGGTTTAATGTCTTATACAGTGAGACTAATACTAACTTAATTAAAATGTATCTCATTAGGAATCACTGGTATATTAAGGCTGAAGTTATATTTATGTTTGTCATTATATACGCAATTGTAATTCCTGGAATATATGCAATGAATATATGCATGATGGAAGGACTGGGATTTAGGGAAGCATATAAGAAAAGTGCCCGTATGGTTAAGAAGCATCCAATGGGAACAATATCAGCACTTGTTGTGTATAATCTGGTTATGCTTGCAATTATTGGAATAACTTATGTGCTTATATCAGTATTTCTTGTTGCAGGTGTTAAGATTCTTAATATGGCATATCTTGGAAATGCTATATTTCTGTCTGCATTAAGGACAGAAAGACTAATTATAAAATGTATTCTTGTATGTGTAGCAATACCACTGTCTTTTTCGGCCATTTCACATATGTATTACAAATATACTGATCTAGATGATATTACGTTTGAGTTCACAGATATACAGGAAGGTCCTGCAAAAAGAAGAAGGATAATATATAGTATTGTTATAACTGCTGCTGTTGTTGCAGATGCATTTTATCTCATAATGACATTTAATAATAATCCATTTGAAAACGTAGCTATCTTTCATGAGACTAAGGTTATGGCTCACAGGGGGGCTTCAAAAGAGACACCTGAGAATACGATGGCAGCATTCCAGAAAGCTATAGATGATATGGCAGATTATATTGAACTTGATGTGCAGCTTACTAATAACGGTGAAGTTATTGTAATGCATGATTCAAATGCTTATCGTACCACAGGTGTTGATGCAAATATTGTCAATATGACATATAAGGAAGTTAAAACACTGGATGCAGGTTCATGGTTTTCAGATGAGTATGTGGGTGAAAATGTACCGTCGTTAAAAGAAGTCCTTGAATTGACACAGGGAAAGATAAAACTTAATATTGAGTTAAAACCGACAGATAATGGTATTGCACTGGCAAAGAATACAGTCCGGCTTATTGAAAAGTATAATATGGTTAATGACTGTGTAATCACATCGTTTAGCGAATCAGCATTAAAAGCAGTTAAAACATATAATCAGGAAATTAAAGTTGGTTATATACTTTCAGCGGCATATGGTGATTTTTATGATATGAAAAATGTGGATTTTTTCAGCGTAAATGCAGCATTTTTATCAAAGAGAACTATCGATGCAATCCATAATTCAGGTAAGCGTGTTTATGCTTGGACAGTAAATAATAAAGAGTCAATCAAGAACCTGACTAACAAAGGCGTAGATGGAATTATTACTGACAATCCGGTGCTTGCAAGGGAGACAATATATTCGAGAGATACATCGGAAACTATTGTTAACATGATAAGGTATGTGTTTAATCAGTAGAATGGGGGCATATGTATGGAAAGAGGAATAGGAACTTCAAGAGGAATTGGCATAGGACATGTTCTTATTGTTTATAATGCCAGTGCTGTTGTAAACAGGGGAACGCATTATAATGCCGAAGAAGAGAAGAAAAGATTCTTTGAGGCCAGAAAAACATTTATAGAGCAGACGGAAGAATTATTGTCTGAACTGGAGAAAAAACTTGGTGAGTGTGACAAGGATGCACTTGTGCTTAAGAATCAGATATATCTTGCAAGAGATATAACAACAGAGAATGAAGTTGTTGCTGCAATTGATAATAGTCATATATGTGCAGAAGCAGCTTTTGATGATGTGTGTAATAAGCTGATTCAATTGTTTTCTTCAATGGATAATCCTGATATGCAGCAGCGTGTTACTGATATTCAGGATATGAGAGAAAGAATGATACAGATATTGCAGGGAACGAAAGCATTTGACCTTACTAATCTTCCGGATAATACTGTTATTGTTGCAGATGAGATTAAGCCATCGATGACAGCTTCTATGGACATAGCACATGTTGCAGGTATTATAGCTGAAAAGGGTGGCGATACGGCGCATGCTTCAATTCTTGCAAGAGCACTTGAGATTCCGGCAGTACTTAGTGTGAAGGGAATACTTCAGAAAGTAAAAGATGGAGATTCTATAATAATAGATGGAGCTTATGGAGAAGTTTTTATTAATCCGACACCGCGTACACTTTCTATATATGAGAAGAAAAAGAAAAAATATGAAGAACATATTGAGGAATTAAAGACCTTTATTAATAAAAGCACAGAGACAGCTGATGGAAAGAAGGTTATGCTTGCTGCCAATATTGGTGGAGCTGATGAAGCAGCCAAGGCAGTTAAGGACGGAGCTGAAGGCGTGGGACTTTTCAGGACGGAGTTTCTCTTTCTTAATAAGAATGCGCTGCCGACAGAGGAGGAACAGTTTGAGGAATATAAGAAGGCAGCAGTGCTGACAAAAGGCATGCCACTTACAATAAGAACACTTGATATTGGTGGAGATAAGGATATTCCTTATATGGGACTTACCAAAGAGGCTAATCCATTTTTAGGATATCGTGCAATAAGATTCTGCCTTGACAGAGTTGATATATTTACAACACAGCTTCGTGCAATTCTAAGGGCAAGTGCATATGGCTCTATAAGAATTATGATACCTATGATTACATCAGTTAATGAAGTAAGACAGGTGAAAGAGCTGATTAAGAAGATATGCAGCGACCTTGACCGTAACGGAATTAATTATGATAAGAATATCCAGACAGGCATTATGATTGAAACTCCGGCTGCTGCTGTTATGGCAGATACATTAGCAAAGGAGGCTGATTTCTTTTCAATTGGTACTAATGACCTTACACAGTATACTATTGCAGTAGACAGATGCAATGAAAATGTGGCATATCTGTATTCCGCATTTAATCCGGCAGTATTAAGGCTTATAAGAAGGATAATAGAATGTGCCCATAATGCAGGTATTGAAGCCGGAATGTGTGGTGAGGCAGCTGCAAATGCTTTAATGGCTCCGATACTTTTATCATTTGGTCTGGATGAATTTTCAGTATCAACAGGAAAGGTATTAGAGACGAGAAAGACAATTGCAGACTGGTCAATTAAAGAAGCCGGACTTGTAACAGATAAGGTTATGTCAATGTCAACTGAGAAAGAAGTAACAGACTATCTTAGTGACTATATATCAGAAAGAAATAAAAAGTAAAAGGAAATATATATATGGCAGTTTATGAGACAGATGAGATTATCGAGAGAGTTATTCTGGTTGGAGTAGCATTTGATACAGATGATGATACAGAACGCTCTCTTGATGAGCTTGGAGAGCTTGCTAAGACAGCAGGCGCGCAGACAGTTGGAAGAATGATTCAGACAAGAGATAACTTTCACCCTGCAACATATATTGGCAAAGGTAAGATTGAAGAATTAAGACTTATGATAGATGAGCTTGATGCTACGGGAATTATATGTGATGACGAATTAAGTCCTGCCCAGTTTAAGAATCTTGAGGATGAGCTTGGAATCAAGGTGATGGATAGAACAATGGTTATTCTTGACATATTTGCGGCAAGAGCTACATCAAGTGAAGGTAAGATTCAGGTTGAGATGGCACAGTTAAAGTACCGTTCAATAAGACTTGCGGGTTTTGGAACATCAATGTCAAGACTTGGTGGCGGAATAGGAACAAGAGGTCCCGGTGAGAAAAAGATTGAGACAGACAGACGACTTATAAGGGACAGAATATCAAAGCTCTCAGCAGACCTTAAGGATATGAAGGAACACAGAGATGTCCAGAGAAGCAAAAGAGCTAAGACATCAACATCTGTTGCGGCTATAGTTGGATATACTAATGCCGGCAAATCAACACTTCTTAACAAGCTTACTGATGCGGGTGTGCTGTCGGAGGATAAGCTTTTTGCAACACTTGACCCTACAACAAGAAGTATGGAACTTCCTAATGGAGAGAAAGTGTTGCTTACTGATACAGTCGGATTTATAAGAAAGCTTCCACATAATCTTATTGAAGCATTCAAGAGTACTCTTGAAGAGGCAAAGTATGCAGACATTATAGTGCATGTTGTTGATGTATCCAACCCAGACTATGAACAGCAGATGTCAATAGTATATGCAACACTTAAGCAGTTAGGTGTTGAAGGAAAGCCTGTTGTTACATTGTTTAATAAATGTGATGTTTTACCGGAGAAGCCGGCAGCTAAGGATTTGCATGCAGACTACACATACAATATATCTGCCGTAAGAGGCAATGGCCTTGAAGCATTTAAAGAGTGCTTACAGGAAATTATTCTTAAGAGCAGAATAAGAATTGAAAGAGTATTTTCTTACAGCGAAGCAGGCAAGATACAGCTTATAAGACAGTTCGGACAGCTTGAAAGTGAAGAGTACACAGAAGACGGAATTAAGGTGCTTGCCTATGTTCCTAAGGAGATAGAAGGGAAGTTGTAATTATGAATCTGATAGCAACAGTAGATAAGAACTGGTCAATAGGAAAACAGGGACATCTTCTTGTTAATATTCCGGAAGATATTAAGCTTTTCCGAATGGAAACAGCTGGAAAAGCTGCAATAATGGGAAGAAAGACTTATGAGCAGATTACAGACAGAACAGCTCTTATAGACAGATATAATGTCGTACTTACCAATGACTTGACTTATAAGAAGGACGGAGTAGTTGTAGTACATTCAGTAGAAGAGGCACTTGAAAAGGTTGCATCATATAAGTCAGAGGATGTATATGTAATCGGTGGAGAATCTGTATTTGAACAGTTTCTTCCATATTGCGATGTGGCACACATAACGAGTGTTGATTACAAGTATGATGCAGATGCACATTTTCCTAATCTGGATAAGATGCCAGAATGGAAAGTTACACAGATGAGTGAGGAACACACATACTTTGATTTATGCTACGAATTTAAAAAGTACTGTAAAATGTAAATTATGCTTTGAATCGTGCAGAAACGGATATGATAGAAAAGTTTCTGGCATATTTTCCTCATTGAAAATATACATTTTATTTGATACTATAATAAAAAAACAAGAGAGGGGAGAAATGTTATGTTTTGCACAAAATGCGGATATAATGCAGGGACAGCTAAGTTTTGTCCAAAGTGTGGAAATCCTTTAAATCCACAGCCAGTACAGGAAACACCTGTACAGAACGAACCAGTTGCACAGACGGTACAGAGTGAGCCGGTAGCAGCACAGCCGGTACAGGAGACACCGGTACAGAGTGAACCGGTAGCAGCACAGCCGGTACAGGAAACACCAGTACAGAGTGAGCCGGTAGCAGCACAGCCGGTACAGAGCCAGCCAGTACAGCAGTTTGGTACACAGCCACAGGCAGATGTGACACCACAGCAGCAGTTTGGTACACAGCCACAGTTTAATGCTACATCACAACAGCAGTTCGGAACTCAGCCACAGTTTGGTGCAGTTCCACCTGTTAATGGAGATGTTCCAAGATATCAGGCAGCAGATCCTATGCAGCCACAGCCTAAGAAGAAAAAGAAGAAGTGGCCATTAGTTGCAGCTATATTAATTGCACTTGCAGCTGTAATAACAGCAGTTGTTATTGTTGTACTTCCTAAGTTAAAGAAAGAGTTATCACCTACAAAGCAGGCAGTAACAGCTATTAAGAATGTTGGTGCGTCACTTGAAGATTCTGTTGATAAGTTATTTAATAATTTAGGTACTAATACAGTATCGGATAAGAACGAAATTTCTGGAACATTTAAGTTTGATAATATGACTGTTAATGGTGAGTCATATAGTAAGTATGTCAAAGCAGATTCAATTAAGTATGATATACAGACAGATACTTCATTACAGAAAGCTGCCGGAGACTTAAAGCTTCAGAATGGCAGCACAGAATTACTTACTGTTTCATTCTATACTGATGGTTCGACAGTGTATTTCAAGATTCCTGAATTATTTACAGAGACATTCAGTATGTCAGTAGATCAGATTGCTAAGGATTCAGATATTGATTCTTCATTTGGTTATTCATTTGATATGAGTGATATATCAAGTTACCTTTCAGTATTAAATTCAGGTGATTTTTCACAGTATAAGGAGCCAGCCAAGGCGGCAGCCAAAGCATTAGCAAAGGGTATTGATGCATTTGCAGATGCATGCCAGTATGGTAAGAATGACAGCCTTACATATAAGTCAGATAATGGCGATATTGAAGTTACAGAATATAGTGTGACAGTTACAGAAGAGGCTGTTAAGGCAGGCGTTAATGCAGCAATTGATGCATTATATGCAGATTCAACAACATCAACATATATGTCAATGCTTACTATTGCAGGTGTAACACAGGACAGTCTTAAGAAAGAAGTGGCATCATCAATTCAGGGAATGGATCCTGTAACTTTTTCAATGTATGTTAATAAGGATGATGCAATTGTAAGAATTTCAATTGATAATGCTGATGTTAATGGAAATTCAAATGGAACTATAGCAATTTCTTTTGTAGGAAAAGATAATATTTCTGATTATGTTGTAATTGAAGCAAATGCTGATGATACTAACATGAAATTTACAGTACAGAATGCAGATAACAGATCATCTGTAGCTTTTGATATGAAACAAGGAAGCGAATACATGAAGATGGCACTTGATTGTTCATTATCAGGAAGCACAGTAGCTATTAACAATATGTCTATAGATATGAATATAGATGATGTTAAAGCTAATATGAAGATTACAGGAGACTATTCACAGAAAGAGTTCAGCTCAATGAAGTATTCTTCATCAAGTTTTCCTAAGCCTGTGAATGTAGACAAGATGACATCTGCACAGCAGACAGCACTTGTGACAGAGTTTGTCAAGAATTCTGCTGTATTCAAAAAGATAATAAGCGATGATCTTTATAAGCAGTTATTTTCAGCAGCATTGTTGGGTAATTAAAATACTAATGAAATAATAAAATAATTCACTAAGATAATATGGGGGATAATATGGAAATAGCAATTGTTATAGGAATTATAATAGTCTTGCTGATTATATTTATATTTGCAAGTTATATTAAAGCACCAACAGACAGGGCATTGATTGTTTCAGGTCTTAGAAAACATCCAAAGTTTGTAATTGGTAAATCAGCATTAAGAATACCGTTTTTACAGAGAGTTGACAGACTGGAACTTAAAATGATTTCAGTAGATGTAAAGACTAAGGAATCAGTTCCTACTAATGAGTATATTAATGTTAATATTGATTCAGCCGTTAAGATTAAGGTTGGTTCAACAACAGAAATGCTTGAAAAAGCAGCCAGCAATTTCCTAAATAAGAATGAAGATTATATTAGAAATTCTGTAGGGGATGTGTTAGAAGGTAATGTCCGTGAAATTATAGGACAGATGAGACTTGAAGATATTGTTCAGGACAGAAAAATGTTTGCTGAGAAGGTACAGGAGAATGCTGCACCGGATATGGCAAGAATGGGTCTTGAAATTGTAAGCTTTAATGTCCAGAATGTTACTGATGAGGGTAATGTTATTGAAAATCTTGGTATTGACAGGGTTGTAAGTATCAGCAAGTCGGCACAGATATCAAGAGCTGAGTCTGAAAGAGATATAGCTGTTGCAAAGGCTAATGCAACCAAGCAGGCTAATGATGCAAGAATTGAAGCAGAGACAGCAATTGCAGAAAGAAATAATGAACTTGAAATTAAAAAGCAGGAATTAAAGAAAACTGCTGATGTCAAGAAGGCTGAGGCGGATGCTGCATATGAAATCCAACAGCAGGAACAGAGAAAAACAATCGAAATTACAACTGCAAATGCTAATATAGCAAAGCAGGAGAAGGAAATTGAATTAAGAGAAAAAGAGATTGCTGTTAAGGAAAAGACACTTGATGCTGATATCCGTAAACAGGCAGAAGCAGAGAAATATGCAGCACAGCAGAAGGCTGATGCACAGCTTTATCAGAGACAGAAGGAAGCAGAAGCAAAGCAGTTTGAAATACAGAAGCAGGCAGAAGCTAAGAAAGCACAGGCAGAGGCTGACAGATTCGCAAAAGAACAGGAAGCCGAAGCGGTAAAGGCACAGGGAATTGCTGAAGCTGAGGCCATTAAAGCAAAGGGTATGGCTGATGCTGAAAGTATTAAGGCCAAAGGTCTTGCTGAAGCGGAAGCTATGGAGAAGAAAGCAGAAGCTATGGCTAAGTATGGTAAGGCTGCCATGACAGAGATGATTATTAAAGTTCTTCCAGAGATGGCTGAGGCAATAGCTAAACCACTTGAAAGCATTGATAAGGTTACTATTATTGATGGAGGTTCAGGAGAGAACGGAGTAGGAACTTTCAGTGGTAATGTACCGTCAGTTCTTGCTAAGACAATTGAGAGTATCAAGGAAACTACAGGTTTTGATCTTACAGAAGTCATGAAGGCTAATACATATGATGCAAAGACTACTAAGAACGTTAATTTCACAGGTCTTCCAGAAGGAATGAGTGCTGCTGCAAGTGAAGAAGCAGAAATGAAGAATTTAGTTTCAAATTCAGAAGAAAACTGATTATTATAATTAAAATCAGGCACCAGATTGAAAATATTCAGTCTGGTGCCAATTTTATATTTATGAGTATACAATATATGTGTTGTATCGGAATTTACGCAGCTTCTGCTCCATTTTAATGGCGTTGGAAAGCTGTCTGAAAGCACCAACCTGAACTTTATAATAGTCATTTTCATATATAATAAAAGCCGGGAAGCCTTCAATGAGCAGGGAATTAAGCATGCGGTCTGCATTATTTTTATTGCGGTAGGCACCAACCTGAACACGATAAAGTGGCTCAGGAGAGAGGTCATCATCACAGTTACATGCTGGTTTAGCAGGAGATGCAGGCTTTTTTTCGCATGCAGCAGGCATGATTTCAGTGGATTTGAAAGAATCTGATTTCACTGATGGGACTTCATCTGCGGCAGCCCGGGCAGTAGTATTATCTGTCTTTGGTTTAATTCCAAGGGTTTTAAGAATACCATCTGCGATTCCGTTTGCAATCTGATTAAAGTTCTTATCAAATGTTTCATTATCTTTATCATTGTTAATAAAGCCGGCTTCTACAAGAACGGCAGGCATTTTTGTCCGTTTGAGTACAACAAGGTTAGGACGTTCGTTAATTCCAAGATTTTTAAAGCCAGCCTTTTCCAGCTCAGAATTGATATTGGCAGCCATCTGTGATTTAATACCAGAATTATTGTAAACAAGAGTTTCTACGCCTGTGTACTGGTTAGGCGTAGGGGATGAATTTCTGTGGATTGATACAAAATAATCAGCCTTAGCATCATTGGCATCAGTCGCTTTTTTAAAAGGTGTCTCATATTCATCAGTAGTACGGGTGTATATAACATCAATACCATTTTTTTCTAATATATCACCTACGGCGAGAGCCAGCTTTAAGTTGTCATCTTTCTCAGCTCTGCCATTATATGTTGCACCATAGTCGCTACCGCCGTGTCCGGCATCTACAGCTATCTTATATTGAGCCATAATATCTCCGATAACATTAATCATATTATTGTATGCAAAAGACATAATAAGCGTACCTGTCACATATATTTATCTTAAGATGAGAAAGAGGACAGATTATGAACGTTGGATATGTACATACATTTGAAGTGCCAGAAAATAATATTGATAAAGGCCGATTGAAGGTAAGTGTTGTCAATGAAGAAAATGTGCCAATTAAAGGAGCGGCTGTAAGACTGTCGTATACAGGAAATCCTGATAATATAATAGGAGAAAGTGGTACAGACGGAGACGGGATAAGTATATTTAACGACTTAAGAACGCCTCCAATTGAATATAGCATGGAACCGGGGAATAGACAGCCATTCTCAGAGTACGACATAGCTGTAAGTGCGCCAGGATTTGATAATGTAAATATATCAGGCAGTGATATGTTTTCTGGGGAGCTAAGCATTCAGAATGTAAGGATGTCTGCAAGGGATAATTCACAGAATAATATAGTCATACCTGTGAACACATTATATGGAGATTACCCACCTAAGATTGATGAGGAAGAGATTAAGCCTATGGGACAGTCGGGTGAAATTGTGCTTGACAGAGTTGTTGTTCCTGAAATTGTAGTTGTACATGACGGACCGCCTAAAGATACTGAGGCAGATAATTATTATGTTACTTATAAGGATTATATTAAGAATGTGGCAAGCTCAGAGATATATTCAACATGGCCGAGGCAGACAATTGAGGCAAATGTGCTTGCTATTATGTCATTTACATTAAACCGGGTATATACAGAATGGTACAGAAACAAATTTTATGATTTTACAATAACATCATCAACTGCATATGACCAGAAATGGGTTAATGGAAGAAATGTGTTCGAAAGTATATCACAGGTAGTAGATGGTATATTTGACAATTACATATCAAGACCTAATGTGAAGCAGCCAATACTTACACAGTATTGTGATGGAAAAAGGGTGACATGTCCTAACAGACTTTCACAGTGGGGAAGCAAGTATCTGGGAGATCAGAATTATTCATCGATTGATATATTAAGATATTATTATGGTCAGGATGTGTATATTAATGCGGCAGAACAGATAAGCGGAATTCCTTATTCATGGCCGGGAACTAATCTTGATATAGGTTCATCAGGACAGAAGGTAAGACAGCTTCAGGAACAGCTTAACCTTATAGGGGAGTATTATAGTTCCATTCCGGTCCTAAGTACTGATGGAATATATGGTGAGCAGACGGCAGCAGCGGTTAAGGAATTCCAGCGGATATTTAATCTGCCACAGTCAGGAATAACAGATTTTCCTACATGGTTTACAGTATCAGAAAAATATGTTGCACTTGCCGGACTGGCAGAATTATAAGAATGTTAATGAGATATGTAAGGCTGTCACTTTGTGGCAGCCTTTTTAGGAGGAACATTTAAACAGCCTGTCCAAGACATGTCTTAATGTCATCTTCCGGATTGCTTATAAGTCTTAACTGGAAAGTGTCTACAAGGTACTGTAATACATTAGGGCTTAAGAATGCTGGAAGTGTCGGACCGAGATAAATATTCTTAATACCAAGGCTTAACAGGGCGAGAAGGTCTGCAACAGCCTTCTGCTCATACCATGAAACAATAAGAGATAAAGGAAGTCCATTGACATCTGTATCAAATGCATCTGCAAGGGCATTGGCAATAAGAATAGCAGAATATACATCATTACACTGTCCGATATCAAGAAGCCTTGGAAGTCCGGAAACTGTGCCGAAATCAAGCTTATTGAAACGATATTTGCCGCATGCAAGAGTGAGAATCATGCAGTCATCAGGAACCATAGTGGCAAAATCAGTAAAATAACTTCTGCCAGGTCTTGCACCATCACAGCCACCAATCAGGAAAAAATGTCGTATCTGTTTTGATTTTACTGCTTCAACAAGTTCGCCTGCATGAGACAGGGCAGCTTCATGTCCGAATCCTACTAGAATTTCTTTTACTTCCTGCTCTTCGGTAAAGCCTCCAAGTTCAAGAGACTGTTTTATGATTTCAGAAAAATCCTTTTCACCGTCAGGCTTCTTTTCTATATATTTTATGCCATCCCAGCCTACAACATTAGTAGAATATATACGGTCTTTATATGTGTCTCTTGGACGCATGAGACAATTGGTTGTCATAAGGATACAGCCGGGAAGATTATCAAACTGTTTTTGCTGGTCCTGCCATGCGCCGCCAAAATTACCTACAAGATGCTTATATTTTTTAAGACCTTCATAACCATGGGAAGGGAGCATTTCCCCGTGGGTATATATATTAATGCCAAGGCCTTCGGTCTGTTTAAGAAGCATTTCAAGGTCTTTAAGGTCATGACCGGAAACAATTATGAAGGGACCTTTCTTAATGTGAACATTGACCGGGTGTGGTGATGGATTACCATATATGGTTGTGTTCGCTTCATCAAGTTTTTTCATTATCTCAATAGCCATATCACCTGTTTTAAGAGTCAGACGGATAAGTTCTTCGACAGTCAGGGTGTTATCTGTTATTGCTTCGAGTGCAATGATATAGAAATTGTCAACATTATCACTATAGTATGAAAGTTCCCTTGCCTGATGACCGTAGGCGCTTATTCCTTTAAGACCATAAAGAATAGTCTGTCTTAATGAGCGGATATCAGGATCCAGAGTTTTGTCGTACATAATGCCTGCCATTGGCGCGTCACGCAGCATATCAGCTTTAGTTTCTGGCAGTTCGTATGCAGCAGATGGGGTAATATAATCAGTTGTCCCTACTATATTTTTCAGATTATTTTTGATGTCCTGTGATTGTTTAAGAAGATGGACATGGTCATCTACATTGAAATTAACATTGGTAAGAGTGGTAAAAAGACAATTCTCAATAAAGCTGACAACAGATTTGTCAACATTAAGTCCTGAATCCAGAATATGTCTGGCATAGAAGCTGATACCTTTCAGCTGATAGATAAGCAAATCCTGAAGATTGGCTATTTCTGGCGTCTTTCCGCATACGCCGAGTTTAGTGCAGCCTTTTCCACCGGCTGTCTGTTCACATTGATAGCAGAACATATCGTATCCAAGATCCATATTATTACTCATATAATACTCCTTTTTGATTCATAATTATTAATTAATATTATGAATCCTGAATATCTGATTTATTCATAAATTTGTGTGATATGACAATCGCATACAACACAATGTCAGAGGTAAGTTGAAAGATTTTATAAAGAAATTTTAATGATATAAAATGTATGGTACAATATTATATAGAAAGAATATGTGACGGAATCCGTCACATCCTTATCAAAAAGGAGATACGTGTTATGCATATATCAAAGAATTCTGCAACTCAGATTGTTGAAGAAATTTCAAAACTTGTTAAACAGAATATTAATCTTATGGATGAGACAGGACATATAATTGCAAGTCGTGATAAATCCAGAATAGGGGATTTTCATTATGGTGCATATAAGATTATATCTGAAAATCTTGAGGAATATTATATTGATGAAGATGATTTATCAAAAGGCATAAAAAAAGGAATTAATCTTCCACTTGAACTTGATGGCGGAATAGTAGGAGTGATAGGAATGACAGGTGGATATGAAGAGGTTATAACGTCTGGAAAACTGTTAAAAAAGATGACGGAAATACTTTTGATGGAGAGCCGTGCAAACTATAGACAGCTTATGAATAAGCGTGTAAGGAATGCTTTTTATGAAGAATGGCTTATAAATGGAGGATATAAGAATGCTGATTTAGAAGACCGTGGAATGGCTTTGGGAATAGATATTAATAAGCCAAGAAGAGTGTTTATTGCCAGCATAGATGAGTTGGACAACCTTAAAGATTCACAGCAGGGACAGTCTCAGATTGCAAAATTTGAGAATGATGTTGATGCATTTTTAAAGAGAAATAATTATAAAATGCATTTCAGGAACGCTTCAAGACAGATAATAATCATAGATAATATGGATACGGAAGATGTGGTTAAATTTGCAGAAGAGCTGGCAGGATATGTGTGGGAAAAAGATAAGTTTGAACTAAATATTGGTATAGATTCAGCTCAAAGCTATGATATGCATGAAGCTTATGTTGAAGCACATAGGGCATGGACGGCTGCAGCTGAAAAACATGAACAGATTATATGCTATGAGGATATTAGTCTTGAACTTTTAATAAGCAATGTACCAACAGAGATTAAGCTTGAATATTTAAAGAAGGTATTCAAAGATATGGATTATAATGATATATGTGAAAATATTGCGTTGATGAAAGCGTATTTTAATGCACAGGGATCAATACAGAAAGCAGCAGACAATCTGTATATTCATAAGAATACATTACAATACAGAATATCAAAACTGAAAGAAATAACAGGACTTGATGTCAGGAAACCAACAGAAAGTCCAGCGTTGTATCTGGCATACATAATTACTGATGAATTAATTAATGAAAAATATGATTTACCATTATTGTTACATAATACAAAATAAAAATGATATTATGTGCTGTGTAACATTTTGCTATTGAACTTTACATGCTATTATTGTGTCATGCAAAGCACAAAGGTTTGTGCAAAACGTACAACAATAAAATAGAAATGAGGTGTTTTTATGACAGGAGTAGCATTGATAATTGCATTTGTCTTGGCTATCATTGTGATGATAGTTGCAATTTCTAAGTTTAAGGTTCATCCTTTCTTAGCAATTATGGCGGTATCACTTATTCTTGCAATGTTGGCAGGGATTCCATTTGTTGATACTGTAAAACCAGACGGAACGAAGGTGTCTGGAATTCCAACAGTTATAGGAGCTGGATTCTCAGGTACATTCAGCAGCATCGGTATTGTTATTATATTAGGTGCATTGATTGGATCGGTACTTGAAAAAACAGGAGCAGCATTGAAGCTGGCAGATATGGTAATTAAGGTAGTAGGAAAGAAAAGACCAGAACTTGCAATAGAGCTTATGGGCTGGGTTGTTTCAATTCCTGTGTTCTGTGACAGTGGTTTTGTAATTCTTAATCCAATAAGAAAAGCACTTGTAAAAAGAACAGCAGTTTCAAGTGTAGCAATGACAGTAGCACTTTCAGCAGGACTTTATATTTCTCATGTGTTTATTCCACCAACACCAGGTCCGATAGCAGCTGCTAATACACTTGGAGTTGGAGATAATCTTTTACTTGTAATGGGACTTGGTGTTGTATGTTCAATATTTCCTCTTATTGCAGGTCTTGTATATGCTAAGTTTATTGGAAAGAGAGTAAAGAGTGCTGATGAAGTAACAGACAATGGAGAGGTTACTAAGACATATGAAGAATTAGTTGCAGAGTATGGAAAGCTTCCTAATGGATTTAATGCGCTGGCTCCAATTCTTGTACCAATCATTCTTATGGCACTTGGTTCAATTTCATCAATGGCTGGCTGGACAGGTGCGCTTGATACAGCATGCCAGTTCCTTGGTAAACCAATAATTGCTCTTGCTGTTGGTACAATATTTGCAGTAATCCAGCTTGCAACGGCACATAAGATGTCCGATTTTTACAATATTACCAATGAGACATTAAAAACAGTTGGTCCTATACTTTTTGTAACAGCAGCTGGTGGTGTATTAGGAAAGGTTATTTCATCAAGCTCAATGGTTGCATTTATTACACAGCATGCAGAAGTGCTTTCAGCAGTTGGAATATTCTTCCCATTCCTTCTTGCAGCAATATTAAAGACAGCACAGGGTTCTTCGACGGTTGCAATTACAACTACAGCAGGTATCATTGCTCCACTGCTTGGAGCTCTTGGACTTGCTTCACCTGTTAAGACAGTGCTTTGTGTAATGGCTATAGGCGCTGGTGCCATGACAGTATCACACGCTAACGACTCATACTTCTGGGTAGTTACTAATTTTGGTGACATGGATCCTGAACAGGGATATAAGACACAGACAGTGTGCACATTAATAATGGGTATTGCAGCAATGGTTGAAATATTTATTCTTTCATTAATTTTATAATATAAATGTTACATAATGCGGCTATACTTATGAGAACTATATGGACTTATCAGTATGGCCGCATTATTATATAAAAGAAAGGTTATAATAACAATACATTTAGAACAATATCAGGAGGATTATATATGGTTATAGGCTTTGTCGGATTGGGAATAATGGGAAAACCGATGGCAAAGAATCTTTGCAGAGCTGGATACACATTGATTGTTAATGACCATCATAAGGAAAATGTCGATGAACTTGTACAGGCAGGTGCGAGAAGTGGTGATTTAAAACAGATTGGCATGGAAAGTGATGTAGTTATAACAATGCTTCCAAACAGTCCTCAGGTAAAGGATGTAATGCTTGGGGAAAATGGTATTGCGGGTTATATGAAAAAAGGAACATGTTTTATAGATATGAGTTCAATTAATCCTGTCGACAGCAGATATATTGGTGATGTATTAAAAGAAAAAGGAATTGATATGCTTGATGCACCTGTGTCAGGAGGAGAACCTAAAGCAATAGATGGAACAGTTGCATTTATGGTTGGTGGAGATGAGAAAACATTTGATAAGTATAAACAGATTCTTACACAAATGGGTTCATCAGTTACAAGATGTGGTGAACTTGGAGCTGGAAATACAACAAAACTTGCCAATCAGATAATTGTTGCATGTAATATCCAGGCAGTTTCTGAAAGCTTCATTCTGGCAAAAAAAGCCGGAGTAGACCCTGAGCGTGTATTTGAGGCAATAAAAGGCGGACTAGCAGGGTCTACTGTTATGAATGCCAAAGTTCCAATGATGATAGAGGACAATGTTGAACCAGGATTCAGAGTAGATTTACATATTAAAGATTTGAATAATGCACTTGAGTGTGCTCATAGTGTTGGAGCTCCAGTACCGATGACGGCACAGGTTCAGGAAATAATGCAGTATCTGCATAATAATGGAGATGGAAGCAGCGACCACAGTGCAATTATACATTATTATGAAAAACTGGCAGACACAAAATTATAAATGTTGTTGACAGGTTATTATAATGTCAGGAAGGAGAATCTTATGAATAAAGAATTAAGAGCGGTTGCAGACAATATAATTGATGCGGCAATTAAAGCAGTTCTTCCGGATGAAGCAGTTAAGAAAACACTTAAAGACAGGAAATTTGATGGAAAAGTTATTCTTGTAGCAGTAGGAAAAGCCGCATGGCAGATGGCAAAGGCGGCAAGTGACTGTCTGGGAGACAGAATAAATGAAGGAATTGTAATAACGAAGTATGGACATGTAAAAGAGCCGATTGAAAGAATAGAATGTTTTGAGGCAGGCCACCCTGTTCCAGATGAGAATTCATTTAAAGCAACACAGGCAGTTATTGAGATGGTAAGCGGACTCAATAAGAATGATACAGTGCTTTTTCTTCTTTCAGGTGGAGGAAGTGCTTTATTTGAGAAGCCGAAGATTACAGGAGAAGAATTGCAGGATATAACTAATCAGTTACTTGCATGCGGCGCAGATATTGTTGAGATTAATACGATAAGAAAACGCTTATCAGAAGTAAAGGGCGGACGGTTTGCAAAGTTATGTGAACCGGCGCATGTATTATCAATAGTATTATCAGATATACTTGGTGACCCACTGGATATGATTGCTTCAGGTCCGGCATGTGCAGATACAACAACATGTGAAGAAGCATGGCACATTGTAGAAAAATATAATCTTAATATAAGTGAAGATATAAAAAAGCTGATGGATATTGAGACACCGAAGAAACTGGATAATGTAACAACTTTTATTAATGGAAGTGTGCGTGAATTATGCAGTGCAGTATCAAGGGAATGTTCAAAGTATGGATATGAACCAGTAATGCTTACGGACCAGTTATGCTGTCAGGCAAAAGAAGCCGGAAGTTTTCTTGCATCTATAGCAAAGACACATTGTAAGTCAGGAAAGAAGCTGGCATACATAGCAGGTGGTGAAACGATTGTTAATATTACAGGACATGGGAAAGGTGGAAGAAATCAGGAAATTGCATTATCGGCAGCGGAAGGTATTAAGGGAATGTCAAATGCAGCAGTATTCAGTATAGGCAGCGATGGAACAGACGGACCTACGGATGCGGCAGGTGGATATAGCGATGGTGATACAGCAGGAGTCTTAAAGAATAAAGGAATAGATATATTTGAAGTGCTTAAGAATAATGATGCTTATAATGCTTTGAAACTAACAGAGGGGCTTATTATAACAGGACCTACGGGAACAAATGTTAATGATGTTTCTGTGCTGCTTATATCAGATTGATAAGGTACATAAAGCGATAAAAATATATAATTTAATTATTTATTATAGTGTAAAGCCAGTATTTTGCTGGCTTTATATTTTTTTAATAAATTCATTAGCACTCACATCTTGACAGTGCTAACAATGAGATGTATAACATCAATTGTAAGAGGAAAACAATAGATAAACAGTGAAGTTAAGCATTCATTGTAATAGAAGGAGGTAATCGTATGAACATTAATAAGTTTACACAGAAGTCTATTGAGGCTGTTAACCAGTGCGAGAAGATTGCCTACGATTATGGTAATCAGGAGATTGATCAGGAACATTTTCTGTACAGTCTCTTAACTATAGAAGATAGTCTTATCGCGAGCCTGATAGAGAAGATGGGAATTGATAAGGACACATTTATTAAAAATATTGAGACTTTACTTAGCCAGAAGAATAAGGTTTCAGGAAATGTACAGCTTTATGTAAGCAATGATCTTAATAAGGTTTTAGTAAATGCAGAAGATGAAGCAAAGAGAATGGGGGATGCATATGTTTCTGTTGAGCATCTTATGCTTGCGATGATTGCAGCACCTAACAAGAGCATAAAGCAACTTTTTAAGACATATGGAATTAACAGGGAATCATTCCTGTCAGCACTTGCCACAGTAAGAGGCAACCAGAGTGTTACTTCGGATAATCCAGAGGCAACCTATGATACTCTAAGCAAATATGCTACAGACCTTGTAGAAAGAGCTAAGGACGGAAAGCTTGACCCGGTTATCGGCAGGGATAATGAAATCAGAAATGTAATAAGAATCCTTTCCCGTAAGACGAAGAATAATCCCGTTCTTATTGGTGAACCTGGTGTTGGTAAAACAGCAGTTGTTGAAGGACTTGCACAGAGAATTGTAAGGGGAGATGTTCCAGAAGGCTTAAAGGATAAGAAGCTTTTTGCACTGGATATGGGCGCGCTTGTTGCAGGTGCAAAGTATCGTGGTGAATTCGAGGAAAGACTTAAGGCTGTACTTGATGAGGTTAAGAAGTCTGAAGGTCAGATAATCCTGTTTATTGATGAGATTCACACTATTGTCGGTGCAGGTAAGACAGAAGGTGCTATGGACGCAGGCAATATGTTAAAGCCTATGCTTGCCCGTGGTGAACTTCATTGTATAGGTGCTACAACTCTTGATGAGCACAGAGAGTATATTGAGAAAGACCCGGCACTTGAAAGACGATTCCAGCCGGTTATGGTTGATGAGCCTACAGTTGAGGATACTATCTCAATCCTTAGAGGTCTTAAGGACAGATATGAAGTGTTCCATGGAGTTAAGATTACAGATGGCGCACTTGTAAGTGCAGCTACTTTGTCAGACAGATACATTTCAGACAGATTCCTGCCAGATAAGGCTATTGACCTTGTAGATGAGGCATGTGCAATGATTAAGACTGAACTTGATTCAATGCCTGCAGAACTTGATGAGAAGAGAAGAAAGATTATGCAGCTTGAGATTGAGGAGGCTGCACTTAAGAAAGAGACAGATAATCTTAGTAAGGAAAGACTTGATGTATTACAGAAGGAATTGTCTGAATTAAGGTCTGATTTCAATATCCAGAAAGCTAAATGGGACAGCGAGAAATCTTCTGTTGACCAGGTAAGCAGGTTAAAGGAAGAGATTGACCAGATTAATACCCAGATAGCACAGGCTAAGAGAGAATATGATCTTAATAAGGCAGCAGAGCTTCAGTATGGTAAGCTTCCACAGGCACAGAAGGCTTTGGAAGAAGCTGAAAAGAAGTCAAGTAACAGAGATATGAGCCTTGTCCATGAAAGTGTTACAGAGGAAGAGATTGCTAAGATTATATCAAGATGGACTGGTATTCCGGTTAGCAAGTTAAGTGAGTCTGAAAGACAGAAAACTCTTAATCTTGATGAACAGCTCCACAAGAGAGTTATCGGTCAGGATGAAGGTGTTACTAAGGTAACAGAGGCAATCATAAGGTCTAAGGCTGGTATTAAAGACCCGACTAAGCCAATTGGTTCATTCCTGTTCTTAGGACCTACAGGTGTAGGTAAGACAGAGCTTGCAAAGGCACTGGCTGAGAGTCTGTTTGATGATGAATCTAATATAGTAAGACTTGATATGTCCGAGTATATGGAGAAGTATTCAGTATCCAGACTTATCGGAGCGCCTCCAGGATATGTAGGTTATGATGAAGGTGGACAGCTTACAGAAGCTGTAAGAAGAAAACCATATTCAGTTGTTCTTTTTGATGAAGTTGAGAAGGCACATCCAGATGTATTTAATGTCCTCTTACAGGTACTTGATGATGGCCGTATCACTGATTCACAGGGAAGAACTGTGGATTTTAAGAACACTATAATCATAATGACAAGTAACATTGGTTCTTCATATCTGCTTGAAGGCATCAATCCTGATGGCTCAATTAAGCCAGAGGCAGAGGAAGCTGTTATGGGTGATTTAAAGAATCATTTCAGACCTGAATTCCTTAACCGTCTTGATGAGATAATTATGTTCAAGCCTCTTACTAAGGATAATATCAGCAAAATTATCAATCTTCTTGTTGCAGATGTTAACAAGAGACTTGCAGATAAAGAGCTTGAGATTGTTCTTACAGATGCAGCCAAGGATTTCATAGTTGAAAACGGATTTGACCCAATGTATGGTGCAAGACCGCTTAAGAGATATGTACAGAAGACAGTTGAGACACTGGCAGCCAAGTTAATACTTGCAGGCAATATCAATACAGGGGATGATATTGTTATTGACCTTGTAGATGGAAAGCTGACAGCCAGAGCCGCTGCGAGGGCTGTTCAGGGATAAAGCCTGATATTGAAATAAAAGCCTACTAAACTATTGTGTAATGCAAGTTTAGTAGGCTTTTGCTAATTTATGAAGTGCTGTCAATCTATTTTAATCAGATTAAGACATATTACAGAACTAGATAAACTGGTTCTTTTCAGTATTATATTCATAATTAATTGTCTTTAACTTATCAGTTATCTCTTTTTCTGAAACCATATAAGATTTGCACAGTTCCTCTAATGTATTGTAATTGTCTCGAAGTTGTGTATTGATAAAGCTTAAAAGCATAACAGGGTCTTTAGGCATAGAAAAATCCTCCTTTTATTGTGTTTTCAGTGATTGCTCTATTGTTGTGCTATTTAGTACAGCATGAATATTTTCCCATATTAAGCATATTCTGTAAATGTAAGGCTTGTATATAAAATTGTATTAAAATAAATACATTTATGGTTGCACGAAAACGATTACTGTGTTATAATTTTAACAAGCTAAGAAACATACTACTTAAATAACTGAATATTAAATTATGGAGGTTTTGTTATGGGAAAGAAATGGGTGTATTTGTTTACAGAGGGTAACGCAGATATGCGTGAACTTCTTGGTGGTAAAGGTGCGAATCTGGCAGAGATGACTAATATTGGTCTTCCGGTTCCACAGGGGTTTACTATTACCACGGAAGCTTGTACCCAGTATTACGAGGATGGTAGAGAGATCAATGATGAGATCATGGGACAGATTAACGAACATATCGAGAAGATGGAACAGATTACAGGCAAGAAGTTTGGAGATATGGAGAATCCACTTTTAGTTTCTGTTCGTTCTGGAGCAAGAGCTTCTATGCCGGGTATGATGGACACAATTCTTAATCTTGGACTTAATGAGGATGTTGTTAATGTAATTGCACAGAAATCCGGTAATCCAAGATGGGCATGGGATTGTTATAGAAGATTTATCCAGATGTATTCAGATGTAGTTATGGAAGTTGGCAAGAAATATTTCGAAGAGCTTATTGACAAGATGAAGGATGAGAGAGGGGTTAAGCTTGATGTAGAGCTTACAGCGGATGATCTTAAGGAGCTTGCAACACAGTTTAAGGCTGAATATAAGTCTAAGATTGGCAAGGATTTCCCAGATGATCCTAAGGAACAGTTATACGGAGCTATAAAAGCTGTATTCCGTTCATGGGACAACCCAAGAGCTAATGTATACAGAAGAGATAATGATATTCCTTATTCTTGGGGAACAGCAGTTAATGTACAGTCTATGGCATTTGGTAATATGGGGGATGACTGTGGAACTGGTGTTGCATTTACAAGAGATCCTGCAACTGGTGCTAAAGGACTTTTTGGAGAGTTCCTTACTAACGCACAGGGTGAAGATGTTGTTGCCGGAGTAAGAACTCCAATGCATATTCAGGAAATGAGTGAGAAGTTCCCGGAAGCATTTGAGCAGTTTAAGGATGTGTGTGCAACTCTGGAAGAACATTACAGAGATATGCAGGATATGGAATTTACAGTAGAGCATGGCAAGCTGTTCATGTTACAGACGCGTAATGGTAAGAGAACAGCACAGGCAGCATTAAAGATTGCATGTGATCTTGTAGATGAAGGGATGAGAACAGAGAAGGAAGCAGTTGCAATGATTGATCCTCGTAATCTTGATACACTTCTTCATCCTCAGTTTGATGCAGCTGCACTTAAGGCTGCAACTCCAGCAGGAAGAGGTCTTGGAGCATCTCCTGGCGCTGCATGTGGTAAGATTGTTTTCTCAGCAGAAGACGCAGAAGAGTGGAATGCAAGAGGAGAGAAGGTTGTTCTTGTAAGACTTGAGACATCGCCAGAAGATATTACAGGTATGAAGGCTTCACAGGGTATTCTTACTGTAAGAGGAGGTATGACAAGCCATGCAGCGGTTGTTGCAAGAGGTATGGGAACCTGCTGTGTATCTGGCTGTGGTGATATTGCAATGGATGAAGCTAATAAGAAGTTCACACTTGCAGGCAAGGAATACCATGAAGGAGATTATATATCTATTGATGGTACAACAGGCAACATATATGATGGACAGATTCCTACGGTTGATGCCAAGATTGCAGGAGAGTTTGGAAGAGTTATGGAGTGGGCTGATAAGTACAGAAAGTTAAAGGTTCGTACTAATGCAGATACTCCTAAGGATGCCAAGAAGGCAAGAGAACTTGGAGCAGAAGGTATCGGACTTTGCCGTACTGAGCATATGTTCTTTGAAGAGGACAGAATTGCAGCATTTAGAGAGATGATATGTTCTGATACTGTAGAAGAAAGAGAAGCAGCACTGGATAAGATTCTGCCATATCAGCAGGGAGATTTCGAAGCACTTTATGAGGCACTTGAAGGTAATCCTGTAACTATCAGATTCCTTGATCCACCTCTTCATGAATTTGTTCCTACAGAGGAAGAAGATATTAAGAAGTTAGCTGAATCACAGGGCAAGTCAGTAGAGACTATTAAGAATATTATTGCAAGTCTTCATGAGTTCAATCCAATGATGGGACACAGAGGATGCCGTCTTGCAGTAACATATCCAGAGATTGCCAAGATGCAGACAAGAGCTGTTATCAGAGCTGCAATCAATGTTAAGAAGGCACATCCAGACTGGAATGTTAAGCCTGAGATTATGATTCCGCTTATCTGTGAGGTTAAGGAATTAAAGTATGTAAAGAAGACTGTTGTTGAGACAGCAGATGAAGAGATTAAGGCAGCAGGAATCGACCTTGAATATGAGGTTGGTACTATGATTGAGATTCCAAGAGCTGCACTTACTGCTGATGAGATTGCTAAGGAAGCTGATTTCTTCTGCTTTGGTACTAACGATCTTACACAGATGACATTTGGATTTTCAAGAGATGACGCAGGTAAGTTCCTTAATGCATACTATGAATCTAAGATATTTGAGAATGATCCATTTGCAAAGCTTGACCAGAATGGTGTAGGTAAGCTTATGGAGATGACAATAAAGCTTGGAAGACCGGTTAATCCGGAACTTCACATAGGTATCTGTGGAGAGCATGGTGGAGATCCTTCATCAGTTGCATTCTGCCACAAGATTGGTCTTGATTATGTGAGCTGCTCACCATTCAGAGTACCTATTGCAAGACTTGCAGCAGCACAGGCTGCTATTGCAGAAGAGAAATAATCCAATTTCTGACCATAACACGAGTTTCGGGGCACGGAAGGCGAAAGCTTTTCATGCCCCGAAATGTTTAAAATGGAATATTTTTTCATTGCCCTAAATCTTATTATGTTCTATAATAATATGAAAATATATATTGATTGGAGCGTATTATGGAACAAAAGAAAATCGAACCTATTCGTGATGCCAGAAAGCTTGGTAAAGCGAAGATGCTGATTCTTGGTATTCAGCATATGTTTGCCATGTTTGGCGCAACTATTCTTGTACCTATTCTGGTATCAGGATATTTTCAGGCTGCCTGTGGTGAGGAACTTACCAGAGGTCTGTCTGTATCAGTAACACTTTTCTGTGCTGGTTTTGGTACATTGATATTCCACCTGTGTACTAAATTCAAAGTACCTGCATTCTTAGGATCTTCCTTTGCATTTCTTGGTGGATTCTACACAGTAGCTAATCTTGACAGCGGTATGTATGCTGGAATGTCAGCTAATGATAAGGCTGCTTATGCATGTGGTGGTATATTTGTTGCCGGAATGCTTTACTTTGTACTTGCACTTATAATTAAGCTTGTTGGAGTTAACAGAGTTATGAAATTCCTTCCACCTGTAGTTACAGGACCTATCATTATATGTATCGGTCTTTCACTTGCAGGTTCAGCTATTACAAATGCTTCAACTAACTGGTTACTTGCATTTGTTGCACTTGCTGTAATTATTATATTCAATATATGGGGCAAGGGACTTTTCAAGATTATTCCTATTCTTATGGGCGTAGTAATTTCATATGTATTTGCACTTATTCTTAATGCATGCGGTGTACATAATCCTGATGGTTCAGCAATACTTAATTTCTCATCAATTGCATCTGCTTCATGGGTTGGAATTCCAAAGTTCCAGTTTATGAAGTTTGATGTAACAGCAATCCTTGTAATGGCACCTATTGCTATTGCAACAATGATGGAACATATCGGAGATATGTCAGCTATTTCGGCTACAGTTGAAGAAAACTATTTAGCAGATCCAGGTCTTCACAGAACACTTATTGGTGATGGTGTTGCAACAGCATTTGCAGGTGCAATTGGAGGTCCGGCTAATACTACATATGGTGAGAACACAGGAGTTCTTGAACTTTCTAAGGTATATGACCCAAGAGTAATCAGAATTGCAGCAGTATTTGCAATTATACTTTCATTCATACCTAAGTTTTCATCAGTTATATCAACTATGCCAACAGCAATTATCGGTGGTATATCATTCATGCTTTACGGTATGATTTCAGCTATCGGTGTAAGAAATGTTGTTGAGAACAAGGTTGACCTTACTAAGTCAAGAAACCTTATTATTGCAGGTGTTATATTTGTATGTGGTTTAGGCTTCGGTGATGGACTTACATTTACAATCGGTGGAACATCTATAACACTTACAGCACTCGCAATTGCTGCTATAGCAGGTATTCTTCTTAATGCTATATTACCTGGTAATGATTATGAATTCGGTAAGAATCCAGCAGGTGACAGCAGCCGTGGAGTTTATGTTATGAATACAGACTCTGATGAGGAAAAGCCAGAAGAGGCTGAGTAAATACATTGAGTAATTATATTATATAATTTGGAGGTACTTAATAATGATGGATTTTGAGAATGAGAAGAATATAACTATATTTACACATCCACTTATTCAGCATAAGATTTCAATTCTTAGAGATAAGAAAACAGGAACTAATGAATTTAGAAAGCTCGTTGAAGAAATAGCTATGCTTGAAGGTTTTGAGGCATTATCAGATCTTCCAACAGAAGATGTTGAGATTGAGACACCTATTGAGACTTGTATGACACCTATGATTTCAGGACGTAAGCTTGCAATTGTTCCTATTTTAAGGGCAGGTCTTGGCATGGTTCCTGGTGTACTTTCACTTGTACCAACAGCTAAGGTTGGACATATTGGAATGTATCGTAATGAAGAGACACATGAGCCTGTACCATATTACTGCAAGCTTCCACATCCAATAGAGGAAAGAACTATTGTTGTAACAGATCCAATGCTTGCAACAGGTGGTTCGGCAGTTGATGCAATTGACCAGATAAAGAAGGTTGGCGGAAAGCAGATTAAGTTCATGTGTATCATAGCTGCCCCAGAGGGAGTTGAAAAGCTTCATAAGGCGCATCCAGATGTTCAGATATACATTGGACATCTTGACAGAGAGCTTAACGCAGATGCTTATATCTGCCCAGGACTTGGGGATGCCGGAGACCGAATCTTCGGAACTAAGTAAATAATTATGGGCATGTAATTGCTTTGCGTTAAGAGATATGATAGTGTGTAAAATGCGGCTCCCAACGGGAGCCGTTTTTGTAACTTATATTAATTGGTTAAGGAGATTTCGATGAGCAAGGAGGAAAACAGAAAGAATTTTTCTAAATATGTATCGCAGAATATTCTCGGAATGATAGGGTTTTCATGCTACGTTCTTGCTGACTCGTATTTTATATCTATAGCAAAGGGAGCAGACGGACTTACAGCATTAAATCTTGTTATGCCATTATATAGTATAATATTCTCAATTGGGGAGATGATTGGTGTTGGTTCAGCTATAAGGTATGCAATTAGTAAGATTAAAAAAGATGCAGATGCAGATGATTATTTCTGGAATGCAATAATATGGTGCATAATGTCAAGTATGATATTCGTTTTTGCCGGAATATTCTTTTCGGCAGATATCATGCGTGTTCTAGGAGCTGATGAACATATTGTAGCAGTTGGGAATAATTACACTAAGATATTCATGTGTTTTGCACCGATGTTTATGTGTAATTATGTGACGAATGCATTTGTGAGAAATGACGGAGCCCCGGGAATTGCTATGAGTGCAACACTTTTTAGCAGTCTGTTTAATATAGTGTTTGACTATATTCTCATGTTCCCGATGAATCTGGGAATGGAAGGTGCAGCACTGGCAACAGCTTTGTCACCGATTATAGGTATGGGAATATGCAGCATACATTTCTTCTCTAAGAAAAGCAGTGTCAGGCTTGTTGTGTGTAAGCCTTCAGTAAGAAAACTTGTGGCAGGAAGCCAGCTTGGTGTATCGGCATTTGTAGGAGAGATGTCGTCAGCGGTCATTACACTTGCTTTTAATTTCGTAATACTTAAACTGGCTGGTAATGTCGGAGTAGCTGCATACGGAGTTGTGGCTAATATTGCAATTGTCACAACTGCGGTATTTAATGGTGTTGCACAGGGAAGCCAGCCTCTTATAAGCAGTTGCTTTGGCAGGGGAGACAGGGATGGATGTACACAGTTAAAACGAATGGGATATATAACAGCATTTGTACTTGCGGCAGTTATGTATAGCATATTGTTTATATTTGCAGGACAGTTTGTTGCAGTGTTTAACAGTGAAGGTTCAGAAATGTTAAGGCTTTACGCAACAGAAGGTGTTAAGTTATATTTTATCGGAATATTCTTTGCGGGAATTAATATTGTAGGTGGCGGTGCATTCAGCGCAACAGAGGATGCGTTTAAAGCAGCAGTTGTTTCTGTGGCAAGAGGATTTGTGTTGATTTTAGGTGCAGTTTTTGTAATGTCGGCACTTTTTGGAATGACAGGAGTATGGCTTGCATATGCCGTTGCTGAGGGAATAACAACATTTATAATGCTTGTAATGGTGCTGAGAGTGTGATAGAATATTTGCGGACAAAATTATCCCAGAGATTGGGAAAATATGAAAGGAGTCTATATAATTATGAGCAATATTGCAGACAAATTTGAAGAACTTGGAGTAATTCCAGTAGTAGTATTGAATGATGCTAAAGATGCACTTCCATTAGCTAAGGCTTTAGTTGAGGGTGGTCTTCCTTGTGCAGAGGTTACATTCCGTACAGCAGCAGCTGAGGAATCTATCCGTCTTATGCATGAAGCATATCCAGATATGGTACTTGCAGCAGGTACAGTACTTACAACAGAGCAGGTTGACAGAGCTGTAGCAGCTGGTGCTTCAGTTATCGTAAGCCCAGGATTTGATCCAGAAATCGTTGATTACTGTATTTCTAAGAATATTCCTGTTATGCCAGGTATTGTTACACCTTCAGAACTTGCACAGGCTGTTAAGAGAGGACTTACAAGAGTTAAATTCTTCCCAGCTACAGCTGCAGGCGGAATCAAGATGATCAAGGCTATGTGCGCAGCTTACACAACAGTAAGAATCATGCCTACAGGTGGTATCAACACAGCTAACCTTGAGGAATTCTTATCATGCGATAAGATCTTCTGCTGTGGTGGATCATGGATGGTTAAGGGTGATATGATTAAGGCAGGAGAATTTGACAAGATTAAGGATATGACAGCAGAGGCTGTTGCTCTTGTTAAGAAGATCCGTGGCTAATTATCAGAGAATAATCTTTATAGATTAATCGTTAATATCACAGATACATATAAACCCCGTATTCTGTTTATTCAGGATACGGGGTTTTTGCATGCATATTATTATGTGTTTTAATGAATTATAGATTAGCAAATATGTTCTCAATCTCTTCATGAGGAAGTACAAGTGCAAATCTTACATGACTTTCACCAAGGCTTCCAAAGCTGCTTCCCGGTGTACATAAAACACCGGTCTTGTTAAGAAGTTCCATAACATAATCAGCTGAATTGGTATAGCCGTCAGGAATGGCAGCCCATACAAACATTGTGCCTTTAACATCAGCAGGTTTAAGTCCAAGCTTCTTAATTCCGGCAACGAGAGCATTTCTTCTTAACTCATATTCAGCACGGTTGTCAGCGACATATCCTTGCGGACCGTTAAGTGCAGCAACAGCAGCTTTCTGATATATAAAACTTGTTCCATAGTCGAATTGTGAGCGGACAGTTTTGAATTTGCTTACGATTTCACGGTTTCCGATAAGAAATGAAAGGCGCAGACCAGTAAGATTATAAGTCTTAGAAAGAGAGTTGAATTCAACTCCGACTTCCATAGCACCTTCGTGGCTTAAGAAAGAGCCACCAATCTGTCCGTCATATATAATCTCAGAATATGCGTTGTCGTGAATAATAATGATGTTATATTTCTTGGCAAATGCGATGAGTTTATCGTAGAATTCATCAGGTGCAGTAGCACATACAGGATTCAGTGGATAAGATACAACCATCATTTTGGCTTTTTTTGCAGTATCTTCATCGATAGAATCAAAATCTATAAGATAATCATTCTCTGGGAGAAGATTGTAATAAGCAATCTGTGCGTCACACAGGAATGGTCCAATCTCGAATATAGGATATCCCGGATTAGGAACTAAGCATAAATCACCAGGGTTGCACAAAGCAAGGGCAATATGAGCCATGCCTTCCTGGGTTCCGAATACAGAGGCGACTTCATCAGGTGTGATAACGGTGTTGTAACGGCGTTTGTACCATTTGCATACAGCGTCAAGCAATTCATCAGTATCACCAAGTGAGTACTTGTAATTCTCAGGGTCAAGTGCTGCCTCTGAAACAACCTTCATAACAGATTCATCAGGCTTGAAATCAGGAGTTCCTACAGTAAAGTTATATACTGGCTTTCCCTGTGCAAGTCTGTCATTCTTTTTCTGATTAAGTATATTAAAAATGTTGCTGCCAAAGCGGTCAGCTCTTTTAGAAAATTCAATATTCATATGTATACTCCATTTCTTTAAATGCGTATCTGCATGCATTTTATTCAGACCCGAAATATAGAAAAATTTCAAGCCTATCGAATAAGATACTAGCATAATTAACAAAAGTCAATTTTAAGGTGTATTTTTTGGTGAAAATGTGATAGTTTTATATATGTAAGTAGAAATAAATAAGATATGGCGGTTTGCAAATGTTACATACAGGAACATTAAAGGGTAGAATGCAGACAGAAAGGAAAGGTAAAAGATATGTCAGTGCAGGATTATCTCAGTGCAGTAAAGATTGGTAAAAAAGAATATCATGCGTGTGTAAATAAGGGTACTTATCCATATCTTCCGGTTCTGGAGGATATTATTGATGAAAGCAGTATTGACAGAGAAGTCAGTCTTGGAAGTGACCAGATTCCATTAAGGCTGGTAGTAGGAACATGTACAGCAGGAAGAACTACAGCATTTGCAGACAACTTTATGCCTATACTTGACTGGGGAACAGAATTTTCGGCAAAGTGGGCTTCACTTAGCGACAGTCAGGTAAATGAGGGAATAAGAGACGATATTAAAGTATATGAGTACATGAATAAGTTCTATGTGCTTGAAGGTAATAAAAGAGTCAGTGTACTTAAGTATTTTAAGGCGGTGACAGTAAGTGCACAGGTTATAAGAAAGATACCTAAGTATAGTGATGATCCTGATGTTAAGATATATTATGAATTCATGGAATTTTATAAATCTACTAAGTTAAATGATATATATTTCAGTAAAGAGGGCAGTTTTACAACTCTTATGGAGCTGGTTGGGATTACACCGGGAGAGCCGATGGATGAAGATGATAAGAAAGATCTTGTTTCATGTTATCTTAATTTCAGGCTTGCTTATGAATCAAGAGGCGGGGACAAATTTGACTTTCCAACAGGTGATTCTTTCTTAAGGTTTATACATATCCACGGATATGATGCTGTTAAGAGAATGACTAAGTCTGAGATGGCAAAGAATGTTGCCAAGACATGGGCTGAATTCGAGCTTATTGATGATAACAGCGAAGTGGAACTTAAGATGACACCAGCTGCAGCACCTAAGAAGAATATATTAAGCTATCTGCTTCCAATGGGAGGAGTTAAGAAGCTTAAGGTTGGATTTGTGTATGAAAAGACTCCGCAGGATTCAGAGTGGTGCTATGCACATGAACTTGGGAGACAATATATTGATGATACATTTGGCGACCAGATAGAGACTTATGTTGAAGAAAATGCGACACCTGAACAGAGTGATGAAGCCGCAATTAACAGGCTTATAAAGAAAGGCTGTGACCTTATATTCCTTACATCTTCTGCAATGAATATGGCAGGACTGAAGGCTGCGATAGCACATCCGTCAGTAAAGATTCTGGACTGTTCTCTTAACATTTCACATAAATACATCAGGTCATATTATGCGAGAATGTTTGAGGCAAAATTCATAACAGGAATTATTGCAGGCTCTATGGCAGATGATGACAATGTTGGCTATATAGCTGACAATCCGGTGTATGGTGCATGTGCAAATATCAATGCATTTGCACTGGGAGTAAAGTTCGTTAATCCGAGAGCTAAGGTTTATCTTGAGTGGAACAGTATCAGGGATAATGATTCGGAGGGTAATCTTGCGAAGAAGAATATAAGCATTATATCTGATCAGGATATGATTACTCCGGGAAAGAGCAAGAGAAAGTTCGGTCTGTATAAGGCAAGTGATTCTGATAAGCACCTTGCCATGCCGGTATGGCACTGGGGAGTTTTTTATGAAAAGCTTATCCAGAGCATTATGAGCGGCTCTTGGAGTAAGGATGAGGACGGCGATAATGTAAAGGCACTTAATTACTGGTGGGGAATGTCGGCAGGCGTTGTTGACCTTATATATTCAGAGAGTCTGCCGTCAGCAACTAAGAGGCTTGTAAAGCTGTTTGAGACAGAACTTAAAGAAGCAAGGTTCAGAGTGTTTGAGGGCGAGTTAAAAGACCAGCAGGGAAATGTAAGAGTTGAAGAAGGCGTTCTTATTGATCCTGAAGATATAATCACTATGGACTGGCTGCTTGACAATGTAGTCGGAAGACTGCCTCAGTATGATGAACTTACTGATAACGCTAAATTAAAAATGGCACTTCAGGGTGTTGTTAAAGAAGAAGAATAGAAAGTACGCTGCCTGTAGTGGCGGCTGGGGAATTATTAATGAAAATACTTGTGTTAGCGGATGTTGAATCAAAGTACTTATGGGATTATTTCGAAAAGCAGAAACTGGAAGGTATAGACCTTATACTTTCAGCTGGGGATTTAAAGCCCCAGTATCTGTCGTTTCTTGCATCATTTACAAAAGTACCTGTTCTTTATGTGCATGGCAATCATGATGACTGTTATGAGATACAGCCACCGGATGGATGTATCAATATTGAGAATAAGATATATGTGTATAAGGGGGTCCGTATAATGGGACTTGGTGGTTCTATAAGATATAAGAAGGGAAAGAACCAGTATACACAGAAAGAAATGAACCGCAGGATTAATAAAATGTGGTTTTCGATAAAGAAGAATAAGGGCTTTGACATACTGCTTACACATTCTCCGGCAGCGGGAATAGGTGACGGACCTGACGAACCGCATAAGGGTTTTGAGGGCTTTAATTATCTGTTGGAAAAATATAAGCCTAAGTATTTTATCCATGGTCATATCCATAGGAGCTACCAGATGAAGTTTAAGCAGGAATATGAGTATAATGAGAATACTAAGATAATTAATGGGTATGAGAGATATATATTTGAATATCCGGATGTTTAATCTGCACCGTGGCATATTAGCTTAATAGCAAATGTGCCACGGTGTTTTACATATTTTTGTCATATTTTCATATGAAATACTTAAAAATTATAAAAATGGTACCTATTTACTACTTAACATACATGTACTTTTTGAGTAAAAGTTGCTAATATAACGACATAAACCCTTGCTTGTTAAAGCAAAATGCACAAATTAATGTATTGAGGAGGAAAAGCAAAACATGAAAGCTATTATTAGCAAAGCAGCCCGTAGAAAATGGGCATGGGTACTTGCACTAGTTATGGTTGTGAGTATCGTGATTCCTACATCACTTCTTACAGTGAAGGCAGATGTTGGAACAGTAAAATTTATTGATGGTGCGGCAGGATGGTTAGAGTCAGCATATGCACAGTGGTCCATTGATAATCAGGCAGAAGGATATACAGCATATATCAAGAAAGCCAGCCAGTCAGATTCTGCATATGCAAGAATCGACAATGAACTTATCAGAAAGTATAAGAACTACTACAGGGTTGATGCAGTAGGACTTGCGGCAGGTGACTATGTTATAAAGGTAGTTCCTGTAAAGAACGGAAAGGAAGTTACTGACAAAGCACAGGTTACTAAGACACTTAATGTAAGTTCATATGACAGATCCGGATTTGCATTTTCATCTGAATCAAAGTATAAGACAGGTTCAGGTGCTTACAATGAGGATGGAACACTTAAGAAAGATGCAATTGTTCTTTATGTTACTAACGATAATGCAAAGACTATTAAGGCATCAGTAAAAGAGGCAAAGGGAGAGAAGGAATATACAGGTCTTCAGACAATAATTGATGCATATACAAAGAGTGCTAGCAAGGGGATAGAAACAAGAGCACTTGATGTCCGTATAATCGGATGTGTTACAGATGCTGCAATGGATAAGTTTTCAAGTTCATCTGAGGGAGTACAGATTAAAGGAGCTAGTGCTTATTCAAATCTTAATATGACAATAGAGGGTATCGGAAATGATGCGGCAATCAATGGATTCGGTTTCCTCTTAAGAAATGCAGGAAATGTTGAGATGAGAAATTTCTCAATTATCAATTTCATGGATGATGGTATTTCTCTCGATACGGCAAACTGCAATGTATGGATTCACAATGTTGATCTGTACTATGGTAAAGCAGGTGGAGATGCTGACCAGGCAAAGGGTGATGGTTCAATTGACATTAAAGGTAATTCACAGTATATAACAGTTTCATATGTACATTTCTATGACTCAGGTAAGTGCTCTTTATGTGGAATGAAGAGTGAATCTGGTCCTAACTATATTACATATCATCATAACTGGTTTGACCATTCTGATTCAAGACACGCAAGAGTAAGAACAATGTCAGTGCATATGTATAACAACTACTATGATGGCAATGCAAAGTACGGTGCTGGTTCAACAATGGGTTCTTCATTATTCGTACAGAATAACTATTTCAGAAACTGCAAGAATCCAATGCTTTCATCTAATCAGGGAACAGATGCACTTGGTGAGGGTACATTCTCAGGAGAGAATGGTGGTATCATCAAAGCATTTGGTAATGTTATTGTAGGTGCACAGAAGATTATCTATGCAAATGCTGTTTCAGAAACAGGTGATGCTGCAAATGCATCATCATTTGATGCATACCTTGCAAAATCAGCAGATGAGAAGGTTCCATCTTCATATAAGACTGTAGCAGGTGGAACATCTTATGATAACTTTGATACAACTAAGGATCTCGGAGTTAAATCAGGAAGCCTTAATAATGCAGAAGATGTACCTTCAGTAGTAACATCTGCAAAGGGAGCAGGAAGCCTTGGTGGTGGAGTGATTCCATGGACATTCTCTGATAAAGATGATTCTGTATATGTAATAGATAAGGAATTAAAGGCAGCAGTTACTAATTACAAGAATACAGAACTTGTTTCTGTAGGTGGTACTAATGCAAAGATTGTTTCACCAGATCCAACAACAGAAGAAACTAAGGCAACAGAGAGTACAACAAAAGCTACACAGGCAACAACAAAGGAAACACAGACAACAGCTAAAGCAACAGAGGCTACAAAGGCAACAGAGAGCACAACTAAGTCAACTGAAAAAGAGACAACAGGATCAGATGTAACAACATCATATGATAAGACAAGTCTTTCTTATTCAGGCGCTTATACAGATATCAGCAAGAAGAAGGATTCAGATTTCAAGAATGCAAAATATGTATCATCTTCAAGTGAGATTCTTAATGCAATCAGTTCAGCAAAGGCTGGCGATGTTATTATTGTAAAAGAGGGAACATATAAGTTCTCTGATACAATTGTAATTAACAGTGCAATGAATGGTAAGGCTGGTTCTTATATCATTGTAAAGGCTGAAAGTGGCAAGGAAGTTAAGTTTGATTTCTCAGCACAGAAGCTTGACGGAGCTAACAGAGGTGTAGTTGTAGATGGAGATTACTGGTATTTCCAGGGAATTAACTTCTATGGCGCAGGTGATAACGGAGTATTACTTGCTGGTAATAACAACATTTTTGAAAAATGTGTATTTGAAGCAAACAGGGATTCAGGTCTTCAGATTTCAAGATATGACACAACAGCAGCTACTAAAGATTTATGGCCATCAAATAACCTGATTATTAACTGTACATCACATGATAACTGTGATTTCCCTGACCAGGGCGGTACAGGTGAGAATGCAGATGGTTTTGCTGCAAAGCTTACATGCGGTGAAGGCAATGTGTTTGACGGATGTATATCATACAGCAACTCAGATGATGGATGGGATTTATTTGCAAAGAGTGCAACAGGTCCTATCGGTGTAATTACAATTAGAAACTGTGTTGCATTTAATAATGGAACATTATCTAATGGTGTTCATTATGCTAATGGAGATATGAATGGCTTCAAGCTCGGAGGTTCAGGTGTTGGAACACCACATAAGGTAATGAACTGCTTGTCATTTGACAATGGTGCAACAGGATTTACAGATAATAATAACCCAACAGGCCTTACAATTATGAATGTAACAGCATGGGGCAATGGTAAATTTGCAAAGAAGGGCAACTTCTTATGCTACAGAACATCAAGTGATGCAATATTCATGGGACTGGTTTCAGCAGGTGCAATAGATTCTGATAAGTTCACAGGCAAGATGGCTAACTCAATCTATTACAATTCTGGAAAGTATTTCAGCCTTACAGGTTCACTACTTACATCTTTAGTAAGCGGTGACAAGAAGGGAACAGTTGTTGCTGATCCTGCTAAGACAGCTGGAATGTTTAAGAACACTGTTAATGCAATCGATATGAGCAAAAATATAGACAAACAGCTTAGAAATGCTGACGGAACTATTAACATGAACGGTCTCTATGAGACAATAGGAAGCTATGCTTCAATGGGAGCAAGATTTAATGTTGCTAATCAGATGATTAGTATATCTTCAAAGAATTCATCATCTGAGGGAACTAAGCCGGAAGAGACAACAAAGGCTCAGGAAACAACTAAAGCAACAGAAAGCACAACAAAGGAGACACAGGCTCCAACAAAGGCAACAGAGGCAACAACAAAGGAGACACAGGCTCCGACAAAAGCAACAGAGGCAACAACAAAGGAGACACAGGCTCCAACAAAGGCTACAGAGGCGACAACAAAGGAAACACAGACAACAACTGAAGCTACAAAGGCAACGCAGGAAGATACTTCAGTATCAACAAAGGGTGAGAAGTTAATTCTTAATGCTAATGATGCAGCAACAGGAAAGATTAAGAAGTCAACTGTAGTTGATGGATTTAAGATTGTTGCAACAAGCAAGAAGACAGTAACAGTTGATAAGAGTGCAAAGGATTACAAGAATATCAGCTTTACCAAGAGAATCAAGCTTGGTGGAGCAGGAAGCGAATCTGCAAGAGCTATTGCATTTAAGACAGCAGGTGAATCTAAAGTAAAGATATATGCAACAAGTTCAGATACAGATACAAGCAGACTTATTAAGATTATTGATAAGGATGGCAATGATGTAACAAGTACATCAAAGATTCCTGGTTCATCACTTAAATCAGTATCATTCAGACTGGATGAAGCAGGTGAGTATTATATTGTGTCAGAAGATGGCGGAATTAATATTTATTATGTAGAAGTATCTAATGGTATTGCTTACTAATTAAATATAGTATGACAGCAGGGCTGCCACAGTGGACTAAACCATTGTGACAGTCCTTTTTGTATGATTTTTTTGTAAGAGATTGCATCATTTGAAAAAGTGGAATGTATGTGCAGTTACAATTGATCATGTGAAATATATACAATATATTGAGGGGCGACTGTAAATATCTATACAAAATAACGAAAAATCCCCCTGAAAGTAGGTATTTATTGCAACATGGTACCGTTTAGCTTTAATTAGTACTAAAAGCCTATAGCGGTACTATATCTTTATTTGTAAAAAGTTGCTAAGATAGCGCCATAATGCTTGTACATTATAACAAATGTGCACAAAAAGATGCATTGGGAGGAGAACTATGAAGGCTATAATAGGCAAAGCAGCCCGCAGAAAATGGGCATGGATACTTGCATTAGTTATGACAGTAAGTATCATTATTCCAACTTCTTTACTTACAGTTAAGGCTGAGAAGCTAGGAACTCTTGAAATTACGGAAGTTTCAGGAAAAAGCGAAGCAGCATATGTCGAGTGGACAACAGTTAAGAATGCTGCAAAATTCGAAGTTACAGTAACTGGTAACGGAAAGACAACAAAGCTTGATGATCAGCTTATAAGAGAGTATAAGGATGGTCACTGGAGAGCAGATGCAGTAGGTTTGGCAGCAGGCGAGTATACATTTACTGTATCAGTTGCTAATGATGATGCATCAGACAAGACTTCGGTAACAACTGATAAGGTTGTAGTTGTTAATTATGACAGAACTGGTTTTGGCTGGGTTAATGGAACATCATCAGGTGCATACAATGAAGATGGTACATTAAAGGACAATGCAATAGTTCTTTATTTAACAGAAGAGACTAAGGATACAATGACACTTGATGTTGTTACTTCTAAAAATGGCGCAACAACATTGGGAACAGGTATTGTTGAAATCTTATCTTTATATAAGAAGGGTTACGATAAGAGACCTCTTGATATAAGAATTGTTGGAACAGTTTCTAATTTAGGACAGATTAACAGTGACAAGGATTGCAAGGGCGATATTGTAATTACAGGAAGCAGCGACAGTAAGAGATTATCAACTGGTGTTACAGTTGAAGGTATCGGAGAAGATGCTGTGGCATTAGGATGGGGATTAAGACTTAAGAATGTTTCTAATGCAGAAGTAAGAAATATCGGTTATATGCTTTGTGATTCTGATGAGGGTGATGATGTTGGTCTTCAGCAGGGCAACGACCATATCTGGGTTCACAACTGTGATATGTTCTATGGTAATGCAGGTGGTGATGCAGATCAGGCTAAAGGTGATGGAGCACTTGACTGCAAGAAATCTACATATGTTACATTCTCATATAACCATTTCTGGGATAACGGAAAATGTAACTTACTTGGACTTTCAGAAGGAACTACAGAAGGACTTTACATTACATACCATCATAACTGGTATGATCATTCAGACAGCAGACATCCTCGAGTAAGATATTATTCAGCACATGTTTATAACAACTACTACGATGGAAATGCAAAGTATGGTGCAGGCTCAACACTTGGTTCATCAGTATTTGTTGAGAGCAACTACTTTAGAAATTGCCCATATCCAATGCTTACATCAATGCAGGGCTCAGATGTATTTGCAGGTGGAACAGACAGAGATGTTGCTAACAAGGCTACATTCTCTAAGGAAGCAGGTGGAACAATCAAGGCATTTGGAAATATTTTGACAGGTTCATATACTTTCATTCCTTATGGTTCATCAACATATACTCTTAAGGGAGTTGAGACAGCTTATAATCTTAATGGAACAACATCTACTCAGGATTTTGATGCTGTAGTAGTTTCATCAGCAGATGAAAAGATTGGTTCAGATGTTAAGTCTTATACAGGAAGCAACACATATAACAACTTTGACACATCAGATATTATGTATTCTTACAAGGCTGACAAGGCAGAAGATGTTCCTGCTATTGTAACAGCAAATGCAGGAAGAATGAATGGTGGAGATTTCAAATGGACATTCAATAATGATGTTGATGATGCTTCATATGCAGTTAATGCAGAACTTAAGAAAGCACTTCAGAATTATGAGAGCCAGATTAAGTTAATCGGTGGTTCAGTAGGTAAGAATAACACTACTGGTGAAGGCGAATCTTCAACAAAGGCTTCAGAAGCTGAGACAAAGGCAACAGAGGCTACAACAAAGGAAACAGAAGCAACAACAAAGAATAATGAGACAACAAAGGCTGAGGAATCAACTAAGGAGACAACAGCTCCTTCAACAAGTTCTTCACATGTACATAATTTTACAACAGATGGAGCAACAAGCAGATTCTTTACTATTTCAGGCAGTATGAATAATAGTAGTAATAAGAAATCAGTTTCTTACAATGGTCTTACACTTACAGAAAGTCTTAAGTTCGACAGTAATGCAAAGATAACATTTACTTGTGATTCAGATGCTGAGCTTGTATTAGTATTTGCAAGTGATTTTGCAAAGTGTATTAAGATTGATGGAAAGAAAAATAGCACAAAAGCTGCTAATGGTATCTTAAAATTAACAGTAGCAAAGGGTACTCATACAATAACAAAGAATGATGGTACATTACTTTATTATATGTCTGTTACAACTGCAGGTTCTACAGAGACAACAAAGGCAGAGGAGACAACAAAGGCTACAGAAGCTACAACAAAAGCAACAGAGGCAACAACAAAAGAAACAGAAGCTACAACAAAGGCAATTGAAGCAACAACAAAGGAAACAGAGACACCTTCAGTTCCTTCAGAGGCAGGCGAATATGATTCAAAGAGTCTTTCATATTCAGGTGCATATACAGATATAAGCACAAAGAAGGATTCTGAATTTAAGAATGCTAAATATGTTTCAACTTCAGAGGAAATCCGTGCAGCAATTGATAATGCAAAGGCAGGAGATGTAATCATTATTAAAGAAGGAACATATAAGTTTGATTCAATCGAAAGCCTGATGGCAAAGGATGACAAGGGAAAGACAGGCGCTCCTGCATTATACATCACTAATAATGGAGTAGCAGATAACTATATCATTCTTAAGGCAGAATACGGCAAGAGTGTTAAGTTTGATTTCTCATCACAGAAGTTAGCTTCATTTAACAGAGGACTTATTCATTATGCTGATTACTGGTATTTTGAAGGAATAAACTTCTATCATGCAGGAGATAATGGTGTTCTTCTTTCTGGAAACAATAACATTTTTGAAAAATGTGTATTTGAGGCTAACAGAGATACAGGTCTTCAGATTGCAAGAAAAGATGCAAATGCACAGCCGACTAAAGATACATGGCCAAGCAACAACCTGATTATCAACTGTACATCATTTAATAATGTTGACCCAGTTGATGAGGGTGGAAATGGTGAAAATGCAGATGGATTTGCAGCTAAGCTTACATGTGGTGAAGGCAATGTATTTGATGGATGTATCTCATACTGTAATTCAGATGATGGATGGGATCTTTACGCTAAGCCAGCAACAGGTTCAATTGGAGTAGTTACAATCAGAAACTGTATAGCATATGGTAATGGAAAGCTTTCAGATGGTTCTGGAGAGGCTGCCGGAGATATGAATGGATTCAAGCTTGGAGGAAGCAATGGAAAAGTTCCAACACCTCATGTTGTATTAAACTGTATTGCATTAAATAATGGTGCATGTGGTTTTACAGACAATGGTAACGGCGGTGCATTAACAATAATGAACTGCACAAGTGTTTCTAACGGTAAATATGCAAAGAAGAGCAACTTCACATTCTACAGATCATCAAGCGATTCAATGTATATGGGACTTGTATCTGTAGACGATACAGACTCAGATAAGTTTGTTGGAAAGATGTTAAATTCAATCTATTTTAACTCTAAGAAGTATTATAGAATATCAGGCATGATACCAACAGTAATGGCAAATGGAAACAAGAAGGGTGATGTTGTAAGTAACCCATCTGGTATATCAGGTATGTTTATAAGTACAAATAATACTATTGATACTAATAAGAGCCTTGATTCTCAGATAAGAAATGCAGATGGAACTATTAATGTTAAGGGACTTTATGAGACAACAGGTGAATATGCAACTATGGGAGCACATTTTGGTGCTGCTAACCAGATCATAAAGGTTTCAGTAAACACTAATGTAAAGGAAGATGAAACAAAGACAGAGGAGACATCTTCTTCACAGGAAACAACAAAAGCAACAGAGACAACAACAAAGGAGACACAGGCTCCAACAAAGGCAACAGAAGCAACAACAAAGGAGACACAGGCTCCAACAAGGGCAACAGAAGCAACAACAAAGGAGACACAGGCTCCAACAGAAGCAACAACAGAAGCTGCAGGACAGAAGCTTATTCTTAATGCTAACAATATGAAAGCTGAAACAATTAAGTCATCAATCTACGCAGATGGATTCAAGATTAATGCTTCATCAGATGATGGAACTGTTACTGTAGACGGTAATACTAAGTCATATAATGGAAAGAGCTTTAAGCAGAGAATTAAACTTGGCGGAGCAGGAACAACAGCAAAGAGATCTATTGAGTTTAAGACAGCAGGGGCTTCAACAGTTACTGTATATGCAATTAGTTCAACAAAAGATAAAGAAAGAAAATTACAGCTTATTGACAAAAATGGTAAGACAGTAGCAACATCAGCAACAATTGGTGGAACAAGTCTTGTGACAGTAACATTTAATATTAAAGAGGCAGGGGAGTATTATATAGCTAGTACATCAGGTGGTATTAATGTATATTATGTTGAAGTATCTAATGGTATAGCATTAACAGGTTCTACAGAGGCACCAACAACAGAGCCAACACAGGCACCTACAGAGGCACCAACAACAAAGCCAACACAGGCACCTACAGAGGCACCAACAGAAGAGCCAACAACACAGGCACCTACAGAGGCACCAACAACAAAGCCAACACAGGCACCTACAGTTGCGCCAACAACAGAATCAACACAGGCTGCAACAGAGCAGGAGACAACAAAGACTGCTGGAAGCACAACAGCACCTACACAGGCACCAACTGTAAAGCCATCACAGGCTGACAGCACAGTTTCAGCAGATGTTAAGAAGCCAGAAGTAGGAGCAGATGAAGAAAAGATTACTAACTCACAGGTTGAGACAGTATCTTCAGATACAGCAGCATCAGCTAAGACACCAGAAGTTGCAGCAGATGAGACAAAGACAGGTGATGCAAGCCATATGATGATGTATGTAATTATATTCATCAGTGCATTAGCAGTATTTGCAGGATCAGCAGTTGTATCAAAAAGACGCAGAGTAAAGTAATATTCGATTAATAATATACTTATAAGAATTTACTTCTCCTAATATTTCTAAAAGAGGCTTTCGGTATAATGCCGGAGGCTTCTTTTAATTTTAATAAAAATATAAAGAAAAATGCTAAAAAACTTAAAAATCACTTGCATTATGCCATAGGCTGTGATATATTTTCTTAGACACAAAAACAAATGTCCGTCAGAGAAAGACAGAACAGAGGGAAGTGTCTTTTAGATTTTACATATTGAAGGAGTTAAAAATGAGCGATAAGTTAAGAGTTGGTATCCTTGGTGGTACTGGTATGGTAGGACAGAGATTTATAACATTACTTGAGAATCATCCATGGTTCGAGGTTGTATTAGTTGCAGCTTCAGGACGTTCAGCAGGAAAGCTTTATGAAGAAGCTGTTGATGGACGCTGGAAAATGCAGACACCAATGCCAGAATTTGTTAAGAAGATGACAGTATATGATATGGATAAGGATTTTGATGAAATCGTATCTAAGGTTGATTTCGTATTCTGTGCAGTTAACATGCCAAAGGATCAGATTAAGGCTATAGAGGAAAGATATGCTAAGGCAGAAGTTCCAGTTGTTTCTAATAACAGTGCTAACCGTTGGACACCAGATGTTCCTATGGTTGTTCCAGAAATCAATCCGGAGCATCTTGAGGTTATCAAGTATCAGAAAGAAAGACTTGGCACTAAGAGAGGATTTATCTGTGTTAAGCCTAACTGCTCAATCCAGAGCTACACCCCAGCTCTTAATGCTTTAAAGGAATTCGGACCAAAGCTTGTTGTTGCAACAACATATCAGGCAATCTCAGGTGCAGGTAAGACATTTGAGCAGTGGCCAGAGATGGTTGAGAATATTATCCCTTACATTGGTGGTGAGGAAGAAAAGTCTGAAAAAGAGCCATTAAGATTATGGGGTAAGATTGAGGATGGAAAGATTGTTCCAGCTACAGATCCTGTTATCACATGCCAGTGTATCAGAGTTCCAGTACTTGATGGACATACAGCAGCAGTATTTGTAAACTTCGAGAAGAAGCCTACTAAGGAACAGATTATTGAGAAGTGGAGAAGCTTTAAGGGAGTTCCACAGGAACTTAATCTTCCAAGTGCTCCAAAGCAGTTCATCCAGTATCTTGAAGAGGATGACCGTCCACAGGTTAAGCTTGATGTTAACTACGAGAACGGAATGGGAGTTTCACTTGGTCGTTTAAGAGAAGACAGCGTATTTGATTATAAGTTCGTTGGTCTTTCACATAATACATTAAGAGGAGCTGCAGGTGGAGCTGTTCTTATTGCAGAGCTTCTTAAGGCTCAGGGTTATATAACTCCTAAGGATGCAGAATAATTAAATTCTAATACACATACCAGAAAAGAGATGTCAGAGATGGCATCTCTTTTTGCATAGTAAGGGCAATCAGAATAGAAGCAAAATTTATTATCATACTTGCCTAAATATTTGATATGCGATAAAATTAAAAGACGATTTAATGAGTTAGTAAAGAGGGGAATCAGGCAGCAATGAAGGAAAATCATTTTTATGCAATGTTATCCAGAATGAAGTATATTAACAGATGGGGACTTATGAGAAATACAAGAAATGAGAACCTGTGTGAACATAGTCTGGAGGTTGCATTTGTAGCGCATGCGTTAGGCATAATTAATAATGAAGTTTATGGTGGAAATATTAATGCTGAGAGGTTGGCAATTCTTGGAATGTACCATGATGTAACCGAGATTATAACAGGGGATATGCCAACACCTGTAAAGTATTATAATCCGGTTATAAGGAATGCTTACAAAGAGGTGGAGAAAGTAGCCGGAAAGCAGATGTTATCGGGACTTTCGCCTGAAATAAGGGACAGATATGAAAGTGTGCTTACAGAGACAGAAGAAGAAAAAGAACTATGGAAATATGTAAAAGCCGCTGATAAGATATCCGCATATATCAAATGCCTTGAAGAACGAAAGACAGGGAATATGGATTTTGCAGATGCTGAACAGACTATTTATAAAGCTATTACAGATATGCATATGGATGAGGTGGATTATTTTATGAAAGAATATATCCCAGCTTATATGCTTACTCTTGATGAATCAGGGGATGAATACAGCGATAATTAGTTATTTGTAACGGGAGAATATTATGTTATATGGAAGAACAGATGAGCTTAATAAGCTGAATGATTATTATAATGGCGTAGGCAATTCACTTATTATGCTTTATGGAAGAAGCAATATCGGAAAAACGGCATTGCTTAGAGAGTTCATTAAAGATAAGAAAGCATTTTATTATAATGCAGCACTGGCATCTGAAAAGGAGCAGGCAGAACTTCTTGCCATGCATATGAACAGGGCGGGGCTGATTACTGATTATGAAATGCAGGGGCTTATGGAATTATCAGATGATGTATCAATTATTTATACACATTTGTTTAAAAGTACAGCAAAGCTTGAAGAGGATACCAAGGTTGTTATTATTGAGGAGTTCCAGAATATAGTAAAGAACAGTGATGCATTTATGCCGGTTATAGATGAACTGGTAAAAGGCAGCCTTTACGGTGAGAAGGTTGTTGTGATTGTGACGAGTTCATCTGTAAGCTGGATTGAAAACAGTATGGTATCTGCAATAGGCAGATATGCATTGTCTATAAGTACATTTATTAAACTTAAGGAACTGAGTTTTGTTGATATTGTCAGGATGTTTCCAAAGCATTCAGTGCTTGATGCAATGGCAATATATGCAGTAACCGGCGGCGTTCCAGGATATCTTGCACAGTTTAGTGCAGGGAAGAGCCTTAAGGATAATATTGTACAGAATGTTCTTAATAATGGAAGAATGTTAAGAACCGCAGGAAGTGATTATATTAAGGAAGAACTCAGGGAGACTTCGCTTTATAATACGATTCTGTACTGCATTGCACAGGGAGAGAATAAGCTTAATGAGCTTCATGTACATACAGGATTCGGACGTGATAAAATAAGTGTATATCTTAAGAATCTTATTGACAGGGAAGTGGTTGAGAAGATATATTCATATGACAAAGGTGGAAAAGAATATACAAGAAAGGGCTTGTACAGGATTAAGTCGGGATATACTGAATTCTGGTTTAAATTTATTTATCCTAATGAATCACAGCTTGAAATAATGGATTCAGCTGATTTTTATGATGAATATGTACGGCCATATATATATGATTACGCCAAAGAGGCTTTTGTCAGGGTTGCAACAGAATTTATAGAACTGCTTGATTCCATGAACAGGCTTGAAATTAAGATAAGCCGTCGTGGAAGATGGTGGGGCAAGAATGGGGATATTGATATTATTGCCTGTGATAATGAGGACAGGTATCTTGTCGGCAAATGTAACTGGGAAAACGATGTGTTTTCATTCAGTATGTTTGAAGAATTTATGCTGAATGTTAATCAGGCGGGAATTGGCAAGGATTATATATATCTTTTTTCTAAGGATACATTTGACGGGGAACTTAAGAACTTTGCAGCAGATAATGATAATGTGAAGCTGATAAGTCTTAAGGATTTATAACAGGTGCAGTTATGCACAGAAATGAGGAATACGATGGGAAAATCCGTATATATCGCGGAAAAACCAAGCGTGGCGCAGGAATTTGCCAAGGCACTGCATGTGAACTTTACAAGAAAAGACGGATATCTTGAAGGTGGAGACCATATTGTGACATGGTGTGTCGGACATCTGGTAACTATGAGTTATCCTGATGCATATGATCCTAATCTTAAGAGATGGAGTTTTGACACGCTGCCATTCATACCTAAGGAATTCAAGTATGAGGTTATACCTGCTGTTGCGAAGCAGTTTAATATAGTTAAAGACATTCTTACAAGGGATGATGTTGAATATATATATGTATGTACCGATTCAGGACGTGAAGGAGAGTATATATACAGGCTTGTAAGACAGGAAGCTGGAGTTAAGGGAAAGAAAGAACGCCGTGTGTGGATTGATTCACAGACGGAGGAAGAGATTCTTAAAGGAATTAATACAGCCAAGGATATATCTGAATATGATAATCTGAGTGATTCAGCGTATCTTCGTGCCAAGGAAGATTATCTTATGGGAATTAACTTCTCAAGGGTACTTACGCTGAAATATGGACGCAATATTGCCAATTATCTGCATCTTGACAGGGCAGTTGTATCTGTCGGCAGGGTTATGACATGTGTTCTTGGAATGGTAGTAAGAAGGGAACGAGAGATAAGAAGCTTTGTTAAAACTCCATTCTACAGGGTTATAGGTCAGGCACAGGTTGAGAATTCAACATTTGACGCAGAATGGCGTGTGAGTGATAAGAGTATGTATGTGGGCACACCGTATTTGTATAAGGATAATGGCTTTAAGGACAGGGAGAAGGCTGAGGAACTGGTTAAGTTCTTATCTGATCCGTTGCCGGCACAGGGAGTAGTTGATTCTATTGAGAGAAAGAAAGAAACCAAGAATCCACCTCTTCTGTACAATCTTGCCGAGATTCAGAACGAATGCAGTAAGCTTTTTAAGATAAGCCCGGATGAAACTCTTAATATTATTCAGGAACTGTATGAAAAGAAGCTGGTTACTTATCCAAGAACTGATGCGAGAGTGTTATCAACTGCGGTAAGCAAGGAGATACATAAGAATATAGGTGGCCTTAGGAATTTCGCACCTGTGAAGGAGATAGCAGAGCATATTTTGCAGAATAATATGCAGAAGGGAATTGAAAAGACAAGATACTGCAATGATAAAGCAATCACAGACCATTATGCGATTATTCCGACAGGACAGGGATTTAATAATTTAAAGAACTTGTCAGTTACAGCTGCGAGAACCTATGAGATAATTGTAAGAAGATTTTTAAGTATATTCTATCCACCGGCTATTTATCAGAAGGTAAGTATTACCAGTGATGTGAAGAATGAAAAGCTGTATGCTTCATTTAAAGTGCTTGTAGATGAAGGGTATCTTAGTGTAGCTAAGAACTCATTTGCAAAGGCGAGAAATGATGCAAAAGTAAAGGAAGATGATAGTGCCGATAATAAGGACGATAATAAATGTGATGCAGCTTTATTTGAGGTATTGAAAAAATACAGAAAAGGTTCTACAATCACATTTAATGGGTTTAATATCAAAGAAGGTGAAACATCACCTCCTAAGAGATATAATTCAGGTTCTATTATTCTTGCAATGGAGAATGCAGGACAGCTTATTGAAGATGAGGAACTGCGTGCCCAGATTAAGGGCAGTGGAATAGGAACAAGTGCTACAAGAGCAGAGATTCTTAAAAAACTTAATACTATTAAGTATATTTCTATTAACTCTAGGACACAGATTATTACGCCTACATTTTTAGGCGAGATAATATATGATGTTGTAGACAATTCTATCAGGCATCTGCTTAATCCGGAGCTTACGGCAAGCTGGGAAAAAGGACTTACAGGTGTAGCAGAGGGGAATATTACAGCAGATGAGTATATGGAAAAGCTTGATGGTTTTGTTTCAAGAAGAACAAGGGCTGTTATGGCATTAAGGAATCAGGCGGGGCTTGTAGGACTTTTTAACGAGACTGCTAAGAATTATAAGTAAATGAGTGAAAGGAATTAAATATATGTGCGGAATTGCAGGATATGTAGGAGACAGAGAAAGCGCAGATGTACTTGTAGATGCATTGTCTAAGCTTGAATACAGAGGATATGATTCAGCAGGTATTGCGGTATTTGATCATGGTAATATTAAGGTTAAGAAGTGCAAGGGAAGACTTGCCAACCTTGTTGAGAAGATGGATGAAGAGGGAAAACCACAAGGACATGTTGGAATTGGTCATACAAGATGGGCTACACATGGAGAACCATCAGATATCAATTCACATCCACATGGTAATAAGAGAGTTACTATTGTACATAACGGTATTATTGAGAACTACAAGAAGCTTAAGGATTTTCTTATCGGAGAGGGATATAGCTTTGCAAGTGAAACAGATACTGAAGTTGCAGCAAAGTTGCTTGACTACTACTATGATGGCGATCCTATGAAGACTATTGCAAAGGTGTTATCAGAGATTAAGGGTTCATACGCACTTGGAATTATGTTCAGAGATTTCCCTGATGAAATATTTGCAGTAAGAAAGGACAGTCCTCTTATTGTTGGTGTTGGAGAACATGAGAATTTTATAGCATCTGATGTACCGGCTATTATTCATTATACAAGAGATTATTATCTTCTTGACCAGAATGAGATTGCTGTTATTAAGAAGGATTCAGTTAAGATATATGATGTTCATGGCAATGAGATACATAAGGAATTAAATACTGCTGACTGGGATGTTGATGCTGCAGAAAAGGGCGGTTATGCTCACTTTATGCTTAAGGAAATCCATGAGCAGCCAGATTCTGTAAAGAGAACAATCATGCCAAGAATCATGGACGATATGCCTGATTTCAGTGCAGAAGGATTCAATCCTGACAAGTTAAAGAATTATAAGAATATATATATTGTTGCCTGCGGTACTGCAATGCATGCCGGAATGGTAGGAAAATATATAATAGAAAAGATGGCCAGAGTATCTGTAACTGTTGATATTGCATCAGAATTCAGGTACAGAGATCCTCTTATCAGTGAAGATGATCTTATGATTGTTATATCACAGTCAGGTGAGACTGCGGATACTAAGGCTGCGCTTGAACTTGCAAAGCAGGCAGGTGCTGATACTATGGCAATTGTTAATGTCAAGGGATCATCAATTGCAAGAGAAGCAGATATGGTTGTATATACACATGCAGGTCCTGAGATTTCAGTTGCTTCAACCAAGGCATATATGGTTCAGATATCAATTATGTATTTAATTGCATTTGAATTAGCATATGCTAATGGTAAGATGGATGAGGCAGAATGCAGCAGATATACTAAGATGCTTGAAGAAATACCTGAGGTTATTGAAGAAGCCATTGCACTTGAGAGTAAGTGTCAGTTTGCAGCATCCAAGCTTATTAATGCAGACAGTCTTCTTTATATAGGACGAGGTCTTGATTATGCACTCAGCATGGAAGGTTCTCTTAAATTAAAGGAGATATCTTATATTCATTCTGAATCATATGCAGCAGGAGAACTTAAGCATGGAACTATTTCACTTATTACAGAACAGATGCCTGTAATTGCAATTGCAACACAGAAGAATCTTGAGGAAAAGACTATAAGTAATATCAAGGAAGTTAAGTCAAGAGGCGCATTTGTAGTGCTTATTGCAGAACCAGAGCTTGATATTGAGGATGGAGTGGCAGATATTGTTATTAAGCTTCCACAGGCAGACCAGCTTCTTATGCCTATGGTTGCAGCAGTTCCATTACAGCTTATTGCCTACTATACAGCAGTTCTTAAGGGTAACGATGTAGATAAGCCAAGAAACCTTGCAAAATCTGTTACTGTTGAATAATTGATATAAAGAGGATATTTGATATGAATAATGATGCATTAAAGATAAGTAATCTGTATGACCTTAATGAGACTATTGCAGCAAAGGTATTTGAAGGCTGTACATATCCATGGGAAGTACTTGCAAAGATTGGTGATTTTATTGTAGAACTTGGCAATGCACTGCCAGAAGATGAATATGAGAAGCGTGGGGAGAATATATGGGTTCACAGAACTGCAAATGTATTTCCATCAGCTTATATTGCAGGACCTGCAATTATCGGTAAAGATGCCGAGGTAAGACACTGTGCATTTATCCGTGGAAAAGCTATTGTAGGTGAGGGCGCTGTTGTCGGTAATTCAACTGAGCTTAAGAATGTTATCCTTTTTAATAAGGTACAGGTTCCACATTATAATTATGTTGGAGATTCAATTCTAGGTTTCAAGGCTCATATGGGTGCAGGCTCAATAACATCTAATGTTAAGTCTGACAAGAAGCTTATTACTATTAAAGGACCTGACTGCAATATTGATACAGGTATCAAAAAGATTGGTGCTTTTCTTGGAGATAATGTTGAGGTTGGCTGTGGCAGCGTACTTAATCCTGGAACAATTGTTGGAAGAGAGAGTAATATTTATCCGCTTTCAAGCGTAAGAGGCTTTATTCCGGCAGGTTCTATATATAAGAAGCAGGGCGAAGTAGTAACTAAGAGATAATTATGTGAATTTTTTGTTTTATTAATGTAAAAATGTTGTGTCTCACATTGACTAATGCAAAAGTTTGTGAGAAAATAGTCAAGGCTTGGACGACGGCTTCTGGCCGTCGTTTCATTTATAGTAAACACTATGAATTACGAAAGGAGTAATAAGATGATTTACACACAGGAAGTAGAGAATATGTGTCCAGTAGCACAGGGCGTTCATCATGGAGCAGCTCCAGTGCCAACAGAAGGTAAATGGGTACAGAATAAGAAGGTTGAAGATATTTCAGGTTTTACACATGGTGTAGGCTGGTGTGCTCCTCAGCAGGGTGCATGTAAGCTTACTCTTAATGTTAAGGAAGGTATCATTCAGGAAGCTTTAGTTGAGACTATCGGATGTTCAGGTATGACACATTCAGCAGCTATGGCAGCAGAGATTTTACCAGGACTTACAGTTATGGAAGCTCTTAACACTGACCTTGTCTGTGATGCAATTAACACAGCTATGAGAGAGTTATTCTTACAGATCGTTTACGGAAGAACTCAGAGCGCATTCTCTGAGGGTGGACTTGCAGTTGGTGCCGGTCTTGAAGATCTTGGTAAGGGACTTCGTTCTCAGGTTGGTACTATGTATGGTACATTAAAGAAAGGTCCTCGTTACCTTGAGATGGCTGAAGGTTATGTAACAGGTATCGCCCTTGATAAGGACAACCAGATTATCGGTTACAAGTTTGTAAGCCTTGGTAAGATGACAGACTTCATTAAGAAGGGTGATGACCCTAACACAGCATATGAGAAGGCTTGCGGACAGTACGGAAGAGTTGCAGATGCTGTTAAGATTATCGATCCAAGAACAGATGAAGAAGTTAAGTAAGGAGGACAATTAGAATGGCTTTATTTGAATCATATGAGAGAAGAATAGATAAGATTACTTCAGTTCTTAACAGCTATGGTATAGCTAATATTGAAGAAGCTGAAAAGATTACTAAGGATGCCGGATTAGATGTTTATAACATGGTTAAGGGTATCCAGCCAATTTGTTTTGAAAATGCATGTTGGGCTTACACAGTAGGTGCAGCAATCGCTATCAAGAAGGGTGCAAGAAAGGCTTCAGAAGCTGCTGCAGCTATCGGTGAAGGTCTTCAGGCATTCTGTATTCCAGGTTCAGTTGCTGACCAGAGAAAGGTTGGTCTTGGACATGGTAACTTAGGTAAGATGTTACTTGAAGAAGAGACAGAATGTTTCGCATTCCTTGCAGGTCATGAATCATTCGCTGCTGCTGAAGGTGCTATCGGTATCGCAGAGAAGGCTAACAAGGTTAGACAGAAACCTCTTAGAGTTATCCTTAACGGTCTTGGTAAGGATGCAGCTAAGATTATCTCAAGAATTAACGGATTCACATTCGTTGAGACAGAGATGGATTATTCAACAGGCGAAGTAAAGGAAATCTCTAGAACAGCATACTCAGATGGTCTTCGTTCTAAGGTTAACTGCTACGGCGCTAACGATGTAACAGAAGGTGTTGCAATCATGTGGAAGGAAAATGTTGATATCTCTATCACAGGTAACTCAACAAACCCTACAAGATTCCAGCATCCAGTTGCAGGTACATATAAGAAGGAAAGACTTGAAGCTGGAAAGAAGTACTTCTCAGTAGCTTCAGGTGGTGGTACAGGACGTACACTTCACCCAGATAACATGGCAGCAGGTCCTGCTTCTTATGGTATGACAGATACTATGGGACGTATGCACTCAGACGCTCAGTTTGCAGGTTCTTCATCAGTTCCAGCTCACGTTGAAATGATGGGATTAATCGGAATGGGCAATAACCCTATGGTTGGTGCTACTGTAGCTGTAGCTGTTTCTATTGAAGAAGCTGCTAAGAACGGTAAGTTCTAATTAAAAATGTATATTAAAACCGTATAATACGGGCTTTAAGAGCCTATCACATCAGATTGATGTGGCAGGCTCTTTTTAAATATCAGTTTTCAGCCTTTTTAGGCTTATTATTCTTTCTGAATTCAGATGGCGATATTCCATTAACTAGTTTAAATATATCACCCCAATAATTGGAATTGCAGAAGCCACACTCAGCAGCAATATCTGAAAGACTTAAGTCTGTTTCGATAAGATACCATTCTGCGTGATTAATGCGGATATTCCTGAGATATTCTGCAAAGCCAATATTATTAAATGCCTTGAATTTGCTCGAAAAATACGATGGATTAAGGCTTAAATGGGTTGCAACATCTTTCAGGGTGATATCATTCTTGAAATTTTCTGCAATGTATTTGGCAGCAATAATCATGTCCTGATTGGTTTTATTATCTGAATTGGCAATGAATTCTTTTATATCTTTAGTGTTTCTGTCAAGGCGGACGAGATTGATAATGAGATATTGGAAAAGCTGTTTTATACAGCAGTCTGAATAGCCATCAACAATATCATATTCCTTCTTAATTTCTCTGAATAGGAAATCAATCTTTTCACGTTTTTCTTTTTCTATATATAAAATATGTCCCCACAGATTGTGTTCAGCCCAGTTTTTACCGAGAGTCTGGCCGATGGTTTCTATATAGTCTTTAGAAAATTCAATATAAGTACGTTCTGGAACAAGCTCACCAATATATGATATCCTGTGTACTGAGTTGGCAGGTATAAATATAATGTTTCCTTCAGAAAGAGTGAACAGCCTGTCATCTATTGAAATAGTACAATTGCCATGCATCATGTAAAACAGTTCATAGTATGTGTGGCTGTGTGCAGAATGCATGGTATAGTGCAGATTATGAAATGAATGGTCTATTCTGAATCTTGATATATTGTTAATGTCTGAATCCATATATTTAATGCCCTTTATAATTATTATTGTGTAACTTTACTAAAAAACAACTTAAATTTTATTACTTTTATTAATGAAATGTAGTATAATGCTAAAAAATAATGTAGTCAATATGTGAAATACAAAAATATAAGTTGTCAATAATTGCGTTATGATTTTTCTTGACATTTATAAGAAATGCAGATAATCTTTTACAAGTACATAAGTGAAATGTGAAAGAAAGGGAAAATATGAGTTTTTTAGTTAAGAAAATAGTTGACGCCAGTGGAGTTACATATAGTCTTACTGGGGCAGGCTACACTGTATTGATAATTTTATGTATTGCATTACTGGCAATTGGGTACGTTGTAAGAGACAGTAATAAGAAAATTAATGCAAAGCATATAGCATTTGCAGCAATGGCAATGGCTCTGGCTGTTGTAACTTCTATGATTAAGGTTATTAAACTGCCAATGGGCGGTTCAGCAACATTGTTCAGCATGCTTTTTATTGTACTTATAGGATACTGGTATGGAATAAAAACTGGTTTAACAACATCACTTGCATATGGTGTGTTACAGTTATTGCTTGATCCATACATTTTAAATATTCCTCAGGTGCTGCTTGATTATATATTGGGATTCGGTGCGCTTGGATTATCAGGATTTTTTTCCAAATCAAAGCATGGACTTGTTAAAGGATATATAGTTGGAGTCATTGGAAGGTTCATATGCTCATTCCTGTCTGGATGGATATTCTTTGCTGTATACACTCCGGAATTCTTTAACAGTGCCGTACTTTATTCGATAGTATATAATGGCTCTTATATTGGACTTGAAGCAGTAATAACGCTGATAGTTATATCATTGCCACCTGTTAATAAGGCACTTGCTTATGTTAAGAACAATCTTGTGTAAAATAATTTCATAGATAATATTAAAAGCTCATGGAGATTGAATCAGATGGGGTAACTCCCATAAACAATCTTCATGAGCTTTTTTATAGTCGGCGTGACAGGATTTGAACCTGCGGCCTCGTAGTCCCGAACCACGCGCTCTACCAAACTGAGCCACACGCCGTTTTATAAATGTGACTTACTTATTATAGCGCATTTATAAAAATGTGCAAGATAAATATATATAGAATATAATAGTTTGTATGTGCTGATTTAAATGATGAAATGTGATATATACTATATAAATATTTATAATATTGTACGATGCATATAATCATGAGGTAATACAATTGCAAATAGGTTTGGGAGTAGTATATAAGATGAATGAAATTACTCTATCCTTATGTATGGTATTGGTATTACCTGCAGCAAGAAAAAAGGGGAAGAGTATGGGAAATTTAAAAGAATATTCAAAGGAAATCAAAGAAACAGCAGCTAATCTTAGGATTATAGATGACGCACTTTTTAGACTGATGGGAGAAAAGCCGGGTGTATGTGAAGAAATATTAAGAACACTTCTTGATATGCCACAGTTACAGGTTGTGAAAGTTTCTGTACAGAGTGTGGTTCAGAGCTTTCAGAGAAAAATGACATTAGATGCTTTATGCATTACACAGGATGGAAGATACTGCAATGTTGAAGTTCAGAAGGGAAATTCCAATGATGATATCAGAAGGACAAGATTCCATGCAGCAGCGCTGACAGCGAAATATACACCTAAAGGTGCTGATTTTAAGAATGTTCCAGATGTTACAATTGTATACATATCTGAGTTCGATGTATTAAAGAATAACCAGACAGTCACGCATGTAACAAGGTGCATGAAGAATGATGAAAGTTATGTTCCTGTGAAAGGCGGTAATGTACATTTACAATCTTACCCTTAAGAACATTGTTGAACTGTACTTTTCCAATTGCCTTTGAACTTTCTTTCATATCGTTTTTACTCCTTAAATAAAAAAATGTATTACAAGGTTTTGTTTTTCTTACCTTGTAATACAATTTTACTATTTACGTGTCAGGATTTTTTACTTGCAAAATGTATCTTAAAAGGGCAAAATAGAGAGGTACAAAATGGTCAGGGGATATATATGAATAAAAGGAAAAAGAAGCATAAATACAGGCAGATTGCAGTGCTTGGTTTCTCGACGGTTGTGTTGATAAGTTGTCTGTTTTTATATGCTTATCAGGAAGGAATAATACAGTTTAATTATAATAATTACGTAGAAGTGGATCAGGATAATATTCAGGATAATATTCAGGAGAATACTCAAGAACATACTCAAGAGCATACACAGGAGTACTCTCAAGAGTATTCCCAGGAGGAATTATCCAAAGAAGAGAACAGAGAGAATACAAATGTGTCTTTAGATGTAAATGTTATATATCAGTATCCTGATATGCCATCGGGCTGCGAGGTTACATCGCTTACAATGGTTCTTAATTATATGGGGATAGATGTTACTAATAAATATCTTGCGGATAATTATCTAGATTCATCGACATATGATATGTTTGAGTCTTTTGTTGGCAGCGTTTATAATGATAATTCATTTGGTTGTTTTGCACCTGTGATTGTAAGGACAGCAAATGATTTTTTTGAAGATAATAATTATCAGTATGAAGCGGTTAATGCCAGTGAAAGCACAAAGGAACAACTGATTGGTTATCTTTGTGATAATAAACCTGTTATAATATGGAATACAGAAGATATGCATTCTATATATATAGAGGAGTATAATTTTAATGGTTATAAGTTTATATGGCGTGGTTATGAACACTGTGTTGTTCTGTGTGGATATAATGAGGAGGATAATACATTTGAAATAGCTGATTCTATTGCGGGGAAAGTAAGAAGGGATGCAGATACGTTTTTTGAAAGATATGAGGATATGTTAAGTCAGGCGGTTATTATTAACAATAAGTAAGAAAGAAGGATAGATATGGGACACGAACTTACTAAAAATGATATCAAGAAGATGGAAGAAGAGATTGAGTACAGGATACATGAGGTCAGAAAGGCAGCACTTGATGATGTTAAGGAAACAAGGGCACAGGGAGATCTGAGTGAGAATTTTGAATATCATGCAGCAAAGAGATTTAAGAATAAGAATGAAAGCAGAATAAGATATCTACAGAGAACTATTAAAAATGCAACTGTTATTGATGATTCTTCAGCAGATGATGAGGTTGGTGTTAATAACACTGTTGAGGTGTTCTATGAGGACGATGAAAGTACAGAAACTATCAAGATTGTTACAACAATCAGGGCTGATTCATTAAGTGGTATGATTAGTATAGAATCTCCTCTTGGCAAGGCCCTTCTTGGACATAAGAAGGGCGACAGGGTTCTTGTGCAGGTTAATCCACAGGTTGAATATTATGTTGTTATCAAGGATATATCTAATACAGATGATTCTGATGATAATATAACAAGTTATTAATAAAATATAAAATATATAATATTAGATTGACATTATAGCGGTACACTTATATAATTTTAGTATACATTTGTTTGCGTAAGATTATATAAGGAGTACCGCTTTTGCAGTTTAATGAAGCACAGATACAGGCTATACAACATAATAAAGGACCGTGTATGGTAATTGCAGGACCGGGATCAGGCAAGACAGCAGTTCTTACTAACAGGGTCAGATATCTGATTGATAAACAGAATGTCAGACCATCGGATATTCTTGTCATAACATTTACGAGGGCTGCTGCAGTGCAGATGAAATCAAGATTTATGGAACTTGGTGGTAATAATGGGGCAGCAGTTTCTTTCGGAACTTTTCATTCTGTATTTTTTACGATACTTAAGACTGCATATAATTATTCAGCAGCATGTATTATAAAGCAGTCTGCGCAGAGAGAGTTTGTCCGGGACCAGATGTGCAGGCTCGAACTGGAATATGATGATGAATCTGAAGCCGTGGATAATGTTTTGTCTGAGATAAGTCGCGTAAAGGGAGACTCAGTGAGTCTGTCAGCGTACGAAAGTATGTGCATCCCTCCGGAAAGTTTCAGGATTATATACAGGGCATATGATGATTTTCTTATAAAGAAAAGATTTATTGACTTTGACGATATGATTATACAATGCAGGGAATTACTGTCACAGAGGGAAGATTACAGGAATGCATGGCAGGACAGATATAAGTATATTCTTGTTGATGAATTTCAGGATATTAATATGGCACAGTTTGATGTATTGAGAATTCTTTCAGAAAAGTACAGAAATCTTTTTGTTGTAGGCGATGATGATCAGAGTATATATGGGTTCAGAGGCGCGAGTCCTGATATTATGCTTAATTTTGACAGGTATTATAATGATGTAAAAAGAATAGCTTTAAGTGTTAATTACAGGTCAACTGGAAATATTGTACTTGTTGCAAGATCTGTTATAGAGGAGAATGAACATCGTTATGGTAAGAATATAACAACTGCCGGTTCACAGGGAGAGGCGGTATCTATATATGAGTTTAATAACCTGAATGATGAAAAGACATTTTTATCAGAAAAAATAAAGGAACTTAATGCACAGGGGATTGATTATAATGATATTGCAGTACTTTCAAGGACGAATGTAGTTGGTGATATGTACAGGTCAAGAATTGAGGCTGATGGAATTGTCTGCAGCAATTCCACTGGCAAACCGGATATATACGAACACTGGATTGCAAAGGATATTCTGGCATATATAAGAATAGCGTCAGGTAGCAGGGACAGGGCAGAGTTTCTCAGAATCATCAATAAACCCATGAGATATATAACGCGTTCATATTTAGGTAATCCGGTGGATATGACACGTTTAAAAGTGATGTATGCCGGAAATTCTGATATGCTTGAAAGACTTGATAAGTTTATGGAAGATATAAAGCTTATTAAGAATATGAGTCCGTTTGCTGCGGTCAATTATATAAGAAAAGGAATTGGCTATGATAATTACATAGATGATTATATATATGAACATAAAACCAACAGGGAGGCACTTTATAATGTTTTTGATGAGCTGCTTCATGGTGCGTCAAAATACAGGTCACTGCAGGAATGGATTGGGAATATAGGGAAAGAAAGCATTAAAGATGACTGTGAGGTACAGGATGAAAGCAGGGGAGTGCATTTTCTGACTATGCATTGTTCTAAAGGGCTTGAATATAAAGTGGTATTTGTAGTGGATGTATGTGAAGGGGTTATACCTTATAATAAAGCAGTACAGGATTATCAGATAGAAGAAGAACGGCGTTTGTTTTATGTTGCAATGACAAGGGCAAAAGAAAAGTTGTATCTTCTGTACCCAAAGCAAAGGTACAATAAAGATACAACCCGTTCACGATTCATTGAGGAAATTCTTACTGCTCGTTATCCTCTTCTTCGTACAGCTCTTCATACTCCATAGCATCTAATTCTTCGTCAAATGCTTCTGAAACAAGTTCATATTCTTCGTCAGATTCAATGTTTTCAAGAACTGGTTCGTTGTTTCCTTCAACTTTATATCTGTAAAGATATACTTCATCGTTATCAGCAGCTTCTCCCTCAAGTGGAAGAAGTGCAATATAATCGTTATCTCCAGCAGGGAATATGCGGACTATTGCACATTCACATTCTGTATTATCGTCAAGCATAAGAGTTACTGTGTTATATTCCTGATTGTTATTATCCATAATATCTCCGTTCTGCCAGTTGTGGCTTTAGTATTTTCTCTACTCTAACAAAAATTATGTATAAAAGCAATGAAAATAAAGAAAAAACACTTGCTATTTTATTATTTAAGGTGTATAGTATGCGTAAGTTAATAATTTAAGTCAAAGGGGACAATTTTAGCAGTAGCGCTAGGATTGTCCCTTTTTTGGATAAATGATTAGCTTTATACAATGAATATTATAATCTGGAGGTTTACACCATGGATAAAATTGATAAGAAGATAATTACATTATTACAGCAGAATGCAAGAATGCCATTAAAGGCTCTTGCTGAAAATGTTTTCCTTTCATCACCGGCGGTTTCTGCGAGAATTGAAAGACTGGAAAAAGAAGAAATAATTGAAGGATATGAAGTTAAGGTTAATCAGTTAAAGCTGGGATATCACATTACTGCATTTATAAATCTTGAGGTTGCACCGGTGCAGAAACCTGATTTTTATCCATTTATCAAGTCATGCCCTAATGTGGTCGAATGTAACTGTGTAACAGGTAATTATTCTATGTTGTTAAAGGTTATGTTTCCTAGTACAATGGAACTTGATACATTTATAGGACAGCTTCAGAAGTTTGGCCGTACAAGCACACAGATTGTTTTCTCTACACCTGTTGCACCAAGGGGAATTGATGTTAATCAGGAACTTCCTTCTGATAATTAATTTATGAAAATTTACAATTATTTAAGCGTTTAACACTGTCAGGGACTTGCTGTACTGGCAGTGTTTTTGTTATACTTACAGGAGTTATTAATTAACGTGAATATTGGAGGAATCATAAAAATTATGAATAAAACTGCAGATATACTGGATAATGTAAGCAAGGTTATTGCCGGAAAGAGAAATGTATCAGAACTAGTACTTACAAGCATTATTGCCGGAGGGCATGTCCTTCTGGAAGATGTTCCGGGAACAGGAAAGACAATGATGGCTAAATCATTTGCAAAAAGCATAGATGGAGAATTTTCAAGAATTCAGTTTACACCAGATCTTCTGCCTTCGGACATAACAGGTGTACATGTGTTTAACCAGAAAGAAGGAGAGTTTGTTTTCAGAAGAGGACCAATATTTGCAAATGTTATTCTTGCGGATGAGATTAACAGAGCAACTCCAAGAACACAGTCAGCACTTCTTGAGTGTATGGAGGAACATCAGGTAACAGTTGATGGAGAATACTCAAGACTTACAGAACCATTTATAGTAATTGCTACACAGAATCCTATTGAGACAGCCGGAACATATCAGCTTCCAGAGGCACAGCTGGACAGATTTCTTATGAAAATCAATATGGGATATCCTGAAAAGGAAGACGAAGTTCTTATTCTTAACAGATTTTTAAATTCTAATCCGTCTGCGTCACTTGAAAAGGTGGCAACATGTGAAGATATCATTTCTATGAAAGAAGAAGCAAAGAAGGTGTTTATTCATCCTGTGCTTATTGATTACATTGTTGAACTTGCAAGAATGACAAGAGAAGAGGAAAATGTATCGATAGGAGTAAGCCCAAGAGGAACACTTGGTATGCTTAATGCGGTAAGGGCATTTGCATATGTGTCAGGAAGGGAATATGTTGTTCCTGAAGATATTAAAACTCTTGCACCATATGTATGGGCACACAGGCTTGTTTTACAAAATGGTTTTATTAACAGAGATAATAAAGAACAGATCATAGAGAATGTTGTTGCAAAGACAACAGTTCCTACTGAAGATTGGACTAAATAATGAATGTTTTGTTAATGCTTTTAGGTGTTGCAATAGTATATCTGGCAGTTAAGCTGATATACAGATATAACTGGAACAAGGGACTTTCTGCAAAGCTTGATTTTGATAAAAAGCATGTGGTTAAGGATGATGTGGTTAATCTTACAGAAGTTGTAACCAATGAAAAGAAACTGCCGCTTCCATGTGTTAATCTTAAGTTTCAGGCAGCAAGGGAACTGAGGTTTCCAGACACGGATACTAATTCAAGTGTATCTGATAAAACATACCGTAATGATGTATTTTCATTTCTTGCTAACCAGAGAATTACGAGAAAAGTTCCTGTAAGGTGCACTAAAAGAGGAGTGTTCAGGATATCAGGACTTGAAATCACATTTGCAGGACTGTTTATGAATGAGATTAATGTCTTAAAGTCAGGAAATGAATGTGAGATAACTGTATATCCGAAGGCTGCGGACGCAAGAGAATTAAAGCCTGTTAATAGCAGAATTTCAGGAGAAGCACAGCGTAAAAAATATATGCTTGAAGATCCTTTTGTGTTCAGGGGAATAAGGGATTACACAAGCAATGACAGCCTTAAGAATGTCAACTGGAAAGCCAGTGCGAGAACCGGAAATCTTATGGTGAATGAATATGATGAGTCAGTAAGCAGAAATGTATGTATCCTGCTTAATCTTGAGGAGAGCGGTGCTTTAAGATACGATGCGGTTGATGAAGAGGCTATAAGTATTGCATCTGGTATTGCTGAAATGCTTGTTTCACATGGAATAAATGTTTCAATAATAAGTAACGGATGTGATGTGGATACTCATAATCTTGTTTTTGTTCAGGGCGGTGCCGGGATGGGACATCTTAATAATATTAATACGGCACTTGCAAGAATTGATACCAGTATTGTTATGGAAGAGTATTCAGAATTGCTGGAAAGGGTTTTGCAATTGGATTCCGGCAGCAAAGAAAAAGAATATATTTATGTTATGATTTCTGCAAGCAGAAGAAAAAATTTACAGAAAACTGTTAATAAGATTCGCAGGTTTCAAGGTGATATGGTATGGATTGTGCCACATTTTCCAGGCGATGAATATGGACTGGAACTGTGTGATTTTGAACCTGTAAGCTGGGAGATTAAGTAAGGAGAAACAATATGAGTGAGCCAATTAAGCGTTCAGAGAATAAAACTATACATAGTATAAGAACGGTTGTAGAACTGCTCAGTCAGTGCGTTGTTTTTATGGCTTTTTCTGCAGCGATAATTCTGGGTGTGGTAAAAAAGCCGGGAAGTTATCTTGCTTATGCAGTACTAATCGTAATACCTGTAGTTGCTGTTTATTTTGCAAGAAAATATATTAAATCATTATTTTTGTTTATTGTTGTTCATGCAGTGTTTCTTGTGATATCGGTTATACTGGGAAATACACAGGCAGAGAGTACTGCTTATTTTGTCAGTGTACTTGCTGTGTGTATACGTTCCATAAGCATAAGAATGGCTAATGTAAGAAAAACTGAATATATGAATGAATCAATGTTCAGCACTAAGACCGAGGATGTCAGTGAAGATGAGAAAAAGGCTGTTATGCAGACTACAGAGCATATGTCTGTCCTGTATGGAATTGTTATGATTGTTGGAAGTACAATCGGGGGACAGAATGGAAGTACCCGGCTTGTCAGCTTTGAAGCAGTGATGTTTATTCTGTTTGTTATTCTTTTTCTTGCGGGCAACCAGCTTAAAGGGCTTAGTGATTTATTTATAAGCAATACAGGAAAATCGGAATTTCCGGCACATAGAATAACAGGCATTAATATGATTGTTATACTTGCAGTATCAGGGCTTATGTTAATAGGAATGTTATTATTCTATCGTGGTGAGAGCGGTAATATATTTACAGTGATAGGGACAGTTCTTGGATTTTTATTTAAGCCGCTTCTGAAACTGCTTCTGATAATTATGCATGAAAAGGACGAATCACTGCCTGAACAGGATACTACAACACCTACAACGGATGACGATGGCAGTTATGTTAATATGGATGCACAGCAGTTTGATGATAATCCTGTTATGCAGTCTGTTTTTATGGCTTTTGCAGTGGTAGTTATTGTGGTACTGGCTGCTGTTGTTGTATATCTGATTATTAAATATGCAAGAAAATTTAAGGAATCAAGAGATGAAAATGGTGATAAAGTTGAATTTATCGGAGAGAGCAGGCATGAAAGGAAAATAAAAAGACAGAAGAGTAAAAGTTATAGTACTGAAATACAGATTAATGAACAGTTCAGAAAAGCATTTAAGAAAGCTGCTGCCTCAAAAAAAAGCAGAAAGAATGAAGGCTTGAATGCAAAATTGAATTATATGCAGCCGGAGGATATCACAATAAAGCGGATTACTGATGACAGGGAAGCTGCCGGCAGGATTACGGAAAGTTATGAAAAAGCAAGATATTCTGATAAGAATATTTCCAAAGAAGAACTTGAATTTATGCTTGACTTTGTGAAAAATGACAAGTATAATAAGCGTACATAATAAGTAAATGCTGTGAAGAGGACTATTAGATAGGAACCAGAGTCAGAGAACTGCCGGAAGGTGCGAGGCAGCCGAAGGAACTTATTGAACTCGCCTTGGAGCTGTTACCTGAAATCCTTATTAAAGTGAGAAGTAGGAGTAGCCGGAAGCCAACCGTTATAGTGGACAGAATATAATACATTTATTGTACGTATTCAGTGAGTGCATAGCATAGCTATGAAGAAGAGTGGTAACGCGTGAGATTATATCTTTCGTCTCTTTGGGTAGGATTAATGCCCATGGGCGAAAGATTTTTTTATGCTTATTATCATAAAGAGAGCTTTTACTTATTAAGAATACATATTATTATTTTCAGGAGGTTTAGGAATGTTTGATTACAGACAGTATGAAAGAGGTTATTTTATGCCACCAGTTAAGTGCAATGATTGGGTGAACAATGAGTACATTGATAAGGCACCAATCTGGTGTTCAGTTGATTTAAGAGATGGCAATCAGGCTCTTGTAGAACCTATGAGTCTTGATGAAAAGCTTGAATTCTTCAAGCTGTTAGTAGAAGTAGGATTTAAGGAAATTGAGATTGGCTTCCCTGCAGCTTCTGAGACAGAATATGAATTCTGCCGTACACTTATTGAGAAAAACATGATTCCTGATGATGTTACAATTCAGGTACTTACACAGGCAAGACCACACATTATCAAGAAGACATTTGAAGCAGTAAAGGGTGCTCCAAGAGCTATTGTGCATGTATATAATTCTACATCTTTAGCACAGAGAGAGCAGGTTTTCAAAAAGTCTAAGGAAGAGGTTAAGCAGATTGCCATTGATGGAGCTAAGTTATTAAAGGAACTTGCAGAGGCTGATGGCGGAAACTTCCTTTTTGAGTACAGCCCTGAGAGCTTCACAGGAACAGAGCCAGAGTATGCGCTTGAGGTATGCAATGCTGTTGTTGATATCTGGCAGCCGACTCCTGATAAGAAATGTATTATCAATCTTCCAGCTACAGTTGAGATGTCACTTCCACATGTATTTGCAAGCCAGATTGAATATATGTCTAAGTACATGCACAACAGAGAGAATGTTATTATTTCTCTTCATCCACATAATGACCGTTCAACAGGTGTTGCTGATGCGGAGTTAGGACTTCTTGCGGGTGCAGACAGAATTGAGGGAACACTTTTCGGTAATGGCGAGAGAACAGGTAATGTTGATATTATTACACTTGCTATGAATATGTATATGCAGGGTGTTGATCCTGAACTTGATCTTTCTGATATGCCACATCTTGCTGAGGTATTTGAAAGACTTACACAGATGAAGATTGATGACCGTCATCCATGGTGTGGTAAGCTTGTATTTGCAGCTTTCTCAGGTTCACATCAGGATGCTATTTCAAAGGGAATGCATTGCAGAATCGAAAATGATCCTAACAAGTGGACTGTTCCATATCTTCCTATTAATCCTGAAGATGTTGGCCGTACATATGATTCAGATGTTATCAGAATTAACAGCCAGTCAGGTAAGGGTGGCGTAGCATATGTTCTTGAACATAATTATGGAATGATTGTTCCTAAGGCTATGAGAGAAGATTTAGGATATGCGGTTAAGGATGTTTCTGATGTACATCATAAGGAACTTTCACCAGATGAAGTCCTTGAAATCTTTGAGAAGAGATATAAGAAGTACACCCCGGTATTTAAGATTACAGAAGTACATTTCAAACAGATTAACGGTATACAGACAGTTGTAACTATTGATGAGAATGGTAAGAAGAGTAATATTGAAAATGGCGGTAATGGTCGTCTTGATGCTGTAAGTAATGCACTTTCAGAACATTTTGGAAAGCCATGCGACATTTTCTGTTATGAGGAACATTCATTAAAGAAGGGTTCAGATTCAAGTGCTATTGCATATGTTGGAATTACAGGCGAAGATGGAAAGAATTACTTTGGTATTGGTATTGACCATGATATTATCAGAGCTTCCATTGATGCGTTAGAGTCAGCAATGAACAGAAGTCTTGAGGCCTAATTAGAATATTTGTATTAAGTAAAATCCACAGAAGATATACATTTGATAATGGTATCTTTTGTGGATTCTTTTATTTAAACGATTAAAATACCCCACCCAAAGGGGGAAGCGGTACCATGGTACTAATGCTAATATACTTGGCGAGGGGAAGAAATATAGTCAGATAGGGGAATTGCTAAATTATTAATGGAGGGAATGTAATGTTTTTAAAAAAGCATTTTAGCAAGCTGAAACCAAAGGTTAAGAAGTTGTTGGCAGGTGTGCTTTCCGTAGCTATGATAGCGGGGGCTGTATTAGCTGGAATATCTATAAAAGCAGGGGCACGTTCTAAGACACAGGATGTACTTAATGAACTTCTTGGGGCAGCAAAGCCATATGGGCTTGTTGCAGAGGAGTTTAGAAATACTAATCATAACCAGACAAGTTTTGCTGTTAATACTTTACACATTACAGACCAGTATTTAAGCTCATGGCATGATAAGAGTGTAGGAACTACATATGTAAGAGATTTTGATGCATCATCGTCTTCATACATGAGAGTAGATACAAATGCATTTAATAATCTGGTGCTTGGCAGCGATTATGATTATGATGCCAAAGAAAATATGTACTATATTAAGGATTCTAATGGAGTAAGAACTGGAGCGGTAGTAGATGTGAGAAACTGCCGCGATATAATTAATGTCTTTTATGACAGGGATTATATGGATGTTACAGGTGCAAGACAGAGTGTAGGAAATACATTTGAAAAGTATGCACAGACATCGGATGATGACGCTGATATTGTTATTAAGGCTGATGACAGTAAGGTTATTGATCTTTCAGGACTTGAAAACAAGCAGATTGTAGTTATTAATATGTATGCTAGAAATTATACTGACTGGCAGAAGAATGAGGTATCAGAGTTTTATTCGCTTAATGATAATTTTACAATTAAGAATAAAGCGAATGGCCAGTTTGTTATTATCAACATGCTTGGTGGCAATGCAGACACTTCATTTTACAGATTTAATGTGAATGGTAAGGGAACAGGCGGTCTTACAGATGTTGATATTTCTGATACTGTTATCCTGAATGCTGTAAATGTCAAGGGAAATATCCAGATTGGAGAACTGTGTGGAATTGTTATTGCTCCATATGCTGATGTAAAACTTTATAATACCTGCAACGGCAGAGTTATTGCAAAGACATTTGAAAATGTAAGTGGTCAGTTACATTTTGTATCAGATGAGCAGGAAGAAGGCACAACAAGCAGGGAGACTGTTTCTGAGACATCAAAATCAGCAGAGAGTGAATCAACAGAAATAACAAAGTCGTCAGAAAATGCATCAACAGAGACAGTAAAGCCGACTGAGGAAGTTACAGAGGTGTCAAAGTCAGGAACAGATGTGACGGAAACAACAAAGTCGTCAGAAAATGCATCGACAGAGGCGGTAAAGCCAACTGAGAAAGTAACAGAGGCATCAAAGACAGGAATAGATGTGACAGAGACAACAAAGTCAGCAGAGAGCGCATCAACAGAGGCGGTAAAGCCAACTGAGAAAGTAACAGAGGCATCAAAGACAGGAATAG